>Ga0123340_1005703_pt1 | contig 11868 bp, 8 predicted proteins | sample SirMexnodulemix_FD_89961 | JGI IMG/M metagenome (GOLD analysis project Ga0123340, IMG submission 89961) | Root nodule microbial communities of legume samples collected from Mexico - Siratro Mexico nodule mix | ecosystem: Host-associated > Plants > Roots > Nodule | place: Mexico: Nepantla... | reverse complement strand
TTATTATTATTATTATTATTATTATTATTACTATTATTATTATTCATATTGTAATAATAATAATAATAATAATAATAAGAATAATAATAATAATTACAATAATATATGAAAGGTTATTTGCAAAAGAAATATTTGATGAAGAACTCACTTTAAAATAATTATAAATATAGTTTATTTTTATATACGATTTTTTTATAATAACAAAATACCAATAATAAAAATAATGATAGAATAAAAAATAATAAAAATAATAGATGTTAAAATAATAGTTTTTATAATAAAAAAATTATTATAATATTTTTAAAATCGGTCATAAATTCGATCACAAAATCAGTTACAAAATCACTTGATCGAGCTTGGAAAACAATTTGACAAGTAGAAGCTGAATATAAAGATTCTGAAATATTTGGACAAAAGTTGGCAGCCCAAAGTGACAACAATCTCCGAAACAGAGATTTGACAACTCTCACTACAACAACACGCTTTGGAAAGTTGAGAGAACATGAACTGGAAATGATGAGGTTGAAAGAAATGGAAACTCTTGAGAAGAAAATTAGAAGCCTCGCACTGAAATCAAAAGCTGCCGAAGTTGAAACCAATGAGGACAATTCAAAAGAAAAAAGTGATACTGAAAGCCTCAATCTGCTGACAAGGAAATTCCAGAAATTCATCAGACTAAAGAACAAGACAAAGAATCAGTAGAATAAGAGGTATAGTAGAAAATCTGATTCAAATTTAAATAAACTAACCTGTTTTGGTTGTGGCAAACAGGGACATGCGAAAGCAGACTGTCCAAAACTGGTTGACAAAGAAAAGATTGTTGAAAAGAAGAGTTACAAGAGTGGAAAAGGATGAAAGGCGTATATTGCATGGGAAGATAATGCTTCCTCATCTAGCAGCTCTTCACAAGAAGAGATTGAAGCTAAACCGTGCTTGATGGCTAGAAAAAGCTCTAAAGTAAGTAACATGGAATCCAGTGCATCTTTTAACAACACTAACTACAGTACACTTCATCATGCATTTCAAGAAACTCATGAAGAAGCTAGCAGATTAGCTCTTTCCAACAATAGGCTGAAAGGTATGAACAAGTGGCTGGAGACTAGAGTTAAACGGCTGGAGACTAGAGTTAAACAGCTGGAGGATGAATTACTTCAAACAAAAACTGATTTTGAAACTTTGGAAGAGAATTACAAATCTGCAAACTCCAGTGGATTTAACTCCAGTAAACCAGTTGATTGTGAAAACTGTGCAGTTTTACAAAATAAAGTGAATTATTTAATTTCTACTACATCTAAACTTTCTATGGGAACAACTAACCGAAATGCACTTTTGGGATCTCAAAACTGTATTTTTGAAAAAGCTGGCATTAGTTATCAAATTGGTCTCAAAGGAAAGAAAAAATAGTTTAACAATTTTTTTAAGGGTTCTAGATCACAGTCTTCACAATCCATTACTTGCTTCTATTGTATGAGAAAGGGCCATTCAGTTAGAAACTATAGAGTAAGGAAATTTGATGTGCCTAAAGGACTAGTTAGGTGGGTGCCCAAAAGCACATCTAACACTGCTGGACCCAAGTTTAACTGGGTACCAATACCTCAAACCTAATCTGTTTTGCAGGTCTATTTGGCATCAAGTAAGTTACTGTGGTACCTGGACAGTGGATGCTCCAAACACATGACTGGTGATGCTTTCCAGTTAACTAATCTGAAACTGAAACCTTTTGGCTATGTCACCTTTGGAGATAACAATCGGGGTAGGATTCTTGGAGTTGGTGACATTGGAGGTGATGACAAAGTGATCAACAAAGATTTACTCTTAGTGGATGGATTAAAGCACAGCTTGCTCAACATCAGTCAACTGTGTGACAAGGGGTACAAGATCACTTTTGAGCCTAACCTTTGCCTCATAGCTAATTCAAAATCCAGTGAAACTGTCCTAGTAGGTAAAAGGGTAAATAATGTATATATGCTTAATGTTTCTTGCATAACATCTAGCATAAACTATTTGCTTACTAGGAATGATGAATCTTGGTTGTGGCATAGAAGCTTAGCTCATATTCATATGCATCATCTTAATAGGATTGCATCAAAAGAGCTAGTAATTGGATTACCTAAGCTCAAGTTTGAAAGGGACAAACTGTGTGAAGCATGCCAAAAGGGTAAACAAACAAAAAACACTTTCAAACCCTTAAATGTTATTTCTACTTCAAGACCACTTGAGCTACTTCACATGGATTTATTCGGGCCCTCTAGAACTATGAGCCTAGGAGGAAATTACTATGGTCTTGTTATAGTTGATGACTATTCACGGTTTACTTGGACATTTTTCATTGCTACCAAGGATGAAACTTATCATGCTTTTAAAAAATTTGTCAAATTTATTTAGAATGAGAAGTACTGCAGTATTTCTTCCATTAAATCGGATCATGGAGGAGAATTTCAGAATGAGAAGCTTGATAGATTCTGCAGTAAACTGGGTATTAAACACAACTTCTCAGCACCAAGAACTCCACAGCAGAATGGAGTTATAGAAAGGAAGAATCGATCCTTGGAGGATCTTGCTAGAACAATGCTGAATGAGACTGAATTGCTAAAGTATTTCTGGACAGATGTAGTGAGCACATCTTGCTATGTGCTGAATCGGGTTCTCATAAGGCCAATGTTGAAGAAGACCCCCTATGAGCTGTTTAAAGAAGAAAACCCAATGTATCTCATCTAAAAGTGTTTGGTTGTAAGTGTTTTATTTTGAATAATGGTAAGGATAACTTGGGCAAATTTGATTCAAAATCTGATGAGGGTATTTTCCTTGGTTATTCGCTTCATGGTCATGCATATAGGACATTCAATAAAAGAACCATGTTAGTAGAGGAATCCATGCATATTACATTTGATGAAACTAACCAGAATATGCAGGAAAATTCAAAGACAGTTACAGATGATGAGTTTCCAAACATTCAACAAGCTGATATTGGTCTGGAAAATAAATTAGAAGATACCAGTAAACAGACAGATGTTCAATCAAATGATCAGGGAGTTCAATCAACTGAATCTAGAGTTGGTACTGATATAGTTAATTCTGGACTTTCAAGAGAGTGGAGAGTTCTCAGAAATTTGTCCTTAGACAATGTTATTGGTCAAGTGCATAAAGGAGTTTCAACCAGAAGAACACTGAATCAATTCTGTGAACATATGGCATTTGTTTCACAAACTGAACCAAAGACTATAGCTGATGCACTGGAAGACAACAACTGGATAACTGCTATGCATGAAGAACTGAACCAGTTTGCTAGGAATGAGGTCTAGACACTAGTTCCAAGAATTAATCAGATAAATGTCATTGACACTAAGTGGGTGTTCAAAAACAAGTTAGATGAACAAGGTGTTATTGTGAGAAATAAAGCTAGACTGGTTGCAAAGGGTTACAATCAGGAAAAAGGAATTGATTATGGGGAAACCTATGCACCAGTAGCAAGACTTGAAGTTATTAGACTGCTCTTAGCATATGCTTGCATGAATGGATTCAAACTTTACCAAATGGATGTCAAAAGTGTTTTCCTTAATGGGTATATTGATGAAGAAGTTTATGTTTGTCAACCTCCTGGATTTGAAGATCATAAGCATCTAGATTATGTCTTCAAACTAAAGAAAGCTTTATATGGTTTGAAACAAGCCCCAAGACAGTGGTATGAGAGGTTGAGCAACTTCTTACTATCTCATACATATGAGAGAGGCAAAACAGATAAGACATTGTTTATCAAGAAAGCATTCAATGATATTATTTTGGTTCAAGTATATATTGATGATATTATATCTGGATCCACTAATCAAAATCTGTGTGAGCAGTTTGTTGCAGCTATGTAGGGAGAATTTGAGATGTCCATGATGGGAGAACTTAACTATTTTCTTGGACTACAGATCAAGCAATTAAGTCATGGGACATTCCTTAGTCAAACCAAGTATTGCAAAGAGTCATTGAAGAAGTTTGACATGGAAAATTGCAAAGAGATTTTAATACCTATGGCCACTAATTGTCACTTGGATTCGGATGAGAAAGGAACTAGTGTGGATCAAACCAAGTACAGGGGCTTAATCGGTTCACTGCTTTATCTTACTGCTAGCAGTCTAGACATCATGTTTAGTGTTTGTCTTTGTGCCAGATTTCAATCCAATCTTAAGGAATCACACTTCACTACAACCAAGAGAATTCTAAAATACTTGCAAGGAACCACAAATGTTGGGCTATGGTATCCAAGTAAAGTTTCTCTGAATTTAGTTGGTTACTCTAATTCTAATTTTGCAGGATGTAAAATACATAGGAAAAACACCAGTGGAACATGCCATCTGTTAGGATCACAAAGCTTATGGATCAAGCAACAGTTAAGTGATTTCGGCCTTAACTTGTCTAAAATTCCATTATTATGTGACAATACCAGTGCTACTAATCTTACCAAGAATCCAATTCAACATTCAAGGACTAAGCATATTGAAATTCGTCATCACTTCATTAGAGACCATGTCAATAATGGTGATTATGAAATTCAGTTTGTTAGTACTGAAAATCAGCTTACTGATCTTTTTACAAAATCACTTAATAAAGAGAAGTTTAACTTCCTTCAAAATGAACTTGGGATTATTGATTTCAAATTTGTGAAATAAATCAATTTATGCTGAATGGATTATTGGCTAATTTTATTACATGGCAGTATTACAAATTTCTGTATCAATTTCAATTTTTGAACAACTTACTGGATCAGTTTTAGTTTTACAGATTACTTTACCAGTTTCATTTTTTTTAACTTACTGTATTAGTTTCAGTTTTACATTTATTGTATTAGGTTCACATGACTATTCACTGTATTCAGTTTTAAAATCTGATTAATAACAATGTTAAAGCTGACTGGATATTGATATCTGATTAAACTCTAATTATGGATGCATGTGAAACTGTTTTGGAGTTACAATGCAACTGAAGTGAAGCTTTGTAACTGAAAGAATTCAAACAGAACCAAGCACAGTGGAACCCAACTAGTTGAAGGGCTGAATAAGACAAAGCAATTCAATATTCATGTTGCGCATGTGAAGAGAGAGACAGCTCGAGGTGCCACATGGTGTTGCAACAGTGGAGAGTCAAGTAGTCAAAAAGCTGTTTTTGAGATTTTTTGTAGCTAAGTATAATCTACTCTGAATTGATTGCTTGTGGAATCTCAACAAACTGCAAAAGTTGTTTTACGTTTTGAATTGTCAGTCAATGTGTTGTTTCTATAGAATTATTTTTCATTAAGCAGAGGGTCGAGCATGCATTCACCTGCATACTACCTCACTGCCTTTGCTCTACTCGTTTTGTGTGCAAAGTTCAGTTCTCCTGCTACCTACAATTCTTAATCGAATGACATCCTCTTCCAATCCCCGCAAGAGAACCAAAAGAACTATGGTTAAACATGTTGGTTCAGACAGTGACAACAACGAACCCGATTACCTTGATACGTGGTTCGTTGGAAATCAGGTGAGCATTGAAGAGTATTACAAGCTGTACAACAGGAAGATTATCATTACTCCTAAGGTGCTAACCCTTGAGTGGCTTAAGGAGGATAAGCTTAATGAGGTTCGTGACATGCTCAAGTTTCAAAAGTTGGACAAGTTCTTGAAGTTGACTAGGAACACATACCTAGATTTGGTTAAGGTGTTCTTGACCAACATGTGGTATGACGAGGAGAACTTATACTCACAGGTGAAAGGAATCGATACGGCTATCAATGAAGAGGTGTGGCTGAGTGTCACTGGCTTGAGAAATGATGGTGTTGTTGTAAGTAGAGGGAACACAATAGAATTAGGAAACTTTAACAAGGTTCAGTTCTACAAAACTTGCTTAAGGAACCAAGAAACAGCCTCGAGAACGTTCAACATAGGAGGACTTGTTGTTGTACCAAGAATTCTGGCCTACATTGTGATTTGGTTGCTGACACCCCGTGGTTTCAACCATGCAACATTGGCTGAAGAGGATCTTATCCTCATGTACTGCCTCATGAATAAGATCAAGGTCAACTGGGTCAATGTGATTCGTGAGCATTTGTTCAAAGTGGGGAAGAAATTGGAATATCGCATTCCATATGTGATACTATTGTCAAGTTTCATTGAATATTTTGAAATAAATGTGGAAAGCAAAATTGTTGAAGAATTAAGGCTCTGAACCAGATTACCACAACAAATCTCACCAAGATTAGTCTGAAAAAGATGAAGAATAAGAGATGGATTTGCAAGGCTAATGAAGAATCAGTTAGAGATGATGAGGAAGAAGAAGAGAAATCCACTGATGATGATGAGGATGATGAAGATGAGGACAAAAATATGAATTTTGATCAAGTTGAACCTGAACCAGAGAAACGTCTACTGCTCCTGTTCAAGACTCCTTCTCAAGGCTCGAACAACTCATAATGAATCAGTTCAACCACTTGGAAGACCAAAACCGTAGCCATCACCAGTACTGCATGACCCACTTCCAACATATTGAAACTCAAGTCGATGACATTCAGAGCAAGGTAGAGACTTTGTTCTTTCCACCCAACGAATAGAGCATCTTTTGCATATCTAATGGTGGTTTCTCTTCCATTTGATGAAGTCAATGGGGGAGAATTAGGAGTGTTGAGATTAGCAAGTGTTGTGGTTGTGGTCTAGGAGTCTAGGTTGATATTGCTAGGTTCAGTTTACTGCCTATTTGGTGTTTGTTATATTTCCTGTCGCTGCTGTTTGTTGTTTCTCTTGTTGGTTGTTGTTTCATGTTTTCTGTTGCTGTTATTACTACTCTGATTTGCTAGTTTATCCAGCCACAGTCCAAATTTCAGTTTGTTATATTGTATCAGTTTGGTGCATGATTTGTACTGATCAATGATTATCATATGTACTCGTGCTTATTATGAATGAACTTTATTATCCTTTGTGTTACTGTTTACTTCACTATGTTTTGTGAAATATGATTAACAGGATATCAAATTATGGGGGAGTTTTGTTAAAGCCAGTAAACTGTTTTACAGAAGAACAAACATGTATTTCAACTCAACACACCATTGTCTATCTTAATCAAATTGGGGGAGATTGTTAGCACCAATGAGTTGCTATTTGATGAAGCCAACCATGTGATGAAGTTCAAGACCTTGTGATCATATGTGGACTGCATGGAGTTTGCTTAAGATTGGAGGAGCTCGGTCTAGAACTTAGGACTGTGTGTTGTGTGTCAAGTTTGAGTTCAAATAAGTGATGCATGCAATCTTAATCAAGGATAAGCTCCATAAGTGTTTTTTGATTTAACAAAGGATTTGAGAAATCATTAAAATCAGAACTTGAGTTTTGAATAACTGTTTTAACTAACTCAAGAAAAATAATCAACTGTTTGACAAAACAACCGATTAAATTTTAAGACAGTTGTTTATAAATAGTTGGCACATTTTTTAAAACAGATACGAAATCATTCTAAATCATTTTCTGATCGAGAGTTGTGAGTTTTCAAAAAGAGAAAAGCGCCTTCTTATTTTGTGATCAAGATCATTCGAACTCCTTCATCAAGAACTGTTTTCTGAATACTGCTGGAGCTTTGAATTGACAGGGACTGATACATCACTGATCTGATCATCAGACTAAGCCTTTTATACCCTTTTTTCATTACTTTTGTAATCTGTTGTATAGAAGTGCTTGTATTGCTGAGTTTGTGATAATTCTTTCATTGTACTGGATTCTATTCTGGTGTGAGTTACCTAGTGTGGTAATTATGTTTGTACAGTGGGTTTTGTACAGGTTGTAACTTGCTGAGGGGATCACTAAGACGTATTTTGGAATATACAGTGTGGTCTGTATAGTTCCAGGTTCTGTTATAGGTTTCAGCAAAGGGTTTACTGTGGGGAGCAGTGTATTCTTGCGGGTTGCAAGTGACTGAATTGTTGTAAACTAATCTGGTTTGATATTTTATAGTGGAAATCCTTACTGTGGAGTAAGGGACTGGACGTAGTCCTTGAGGAAGGGTGAACCAAGATAAATCTGTGTGTTCTTGTTATTTATTGCTTACCTCTTTACCGTTCTTGTTAATATTCTCGATTTTTCAGAATCTGATAAAAGCTCATTAACTGGTTTAATTGATTGGTTCTGATTAATATTTGAGTATCTCTTAAATTATATAATACATGTATACACAGTTTATTCGATTCTTTTCTGAAACAAACAGTTTTCTAATTCACTTGGTTTTCTGTTCATCAATCTATTTTTCCAGAAAAGTTGACTTTCCACAATTAGTGGTTAAAAGCAGTTTTCAAATATTAAACAAAGTCTGTCCTGTTTAATAAAAGGTTCTTGAATCAATAATTCATTGAAAACTTGGATTTGATCGAATTCTTTGATTTCTTGAATTAATCTGTAACAGTTGGTTTTCATGTACACTATTTTCTAGGACTTGCTTAACAATCTACTGGTTTTCCAAAACTAAAATTTGTCTTTAGTTTACTAATTTTGTGTGATTGCTATTATTCTGGAATTAGTTTTGTACCTTTGCTGATTGCATTTTAAATCATCTTGAATAGTTTCTTTAAAGATTTTTCATTCCTCACATTGAAAAATACATTTGCGAAAAAATTTTAAAAGGTGTTCAATTCACCTCCTCTTGAACTTGGCCAAAACTTATTTTATAGACTGTATCTGTATAAGGTTTCTTTTCTCACCATAAAAACAAAGAATAAGGAACACAAGGAAGAGAAGGGAAAATTTAAAGATTAACAGAGATCATTAAAGTACATAAATCCGGGTAAGTTTTTTTTTTCTCTGTTTGAGTAAGAGTTATAAATTCTAAGATCCTGTACAATTTAGATGAATTGGAAAATTAACTTACATTCTAAACTATTTTACGAGTCTTAACACTTACAATGGTAGTTTTAATTATAATCAATAAAGATAATTTTCCATAATAATTGTCACTGTCTGTCTTATTATTAGAAGTAGATACAATTATTAAGGTAAATCGTTATAAAATTGTAATTTTATACCAGTCTAACTTAATCTAACCTAACAAATGTTATTTGTAAAATCACATTTACGTTCACTTAAATATAATACTTTAATTATATATTATATCGCTATTCCGTTTAAGATCTTCAACACATATGCTCACATCTAAGTCTATAAGAAAGTAACTCTACGAAACAAATTAATCAAAGGTTGAAATTGTTTAATCGTGATCATTTTGATGGCAGAAATTTACACAAATACTCGCATATATCACTGTTTCTAAATTTAAATTGTGAGCTCCATTAATAAAAACTAACATAATAATTGTAAACATTAGAAAAACTTATTTAATCCATATTCACCCATACCCACTACAAAAAATTCTAATTTTAAGAGGGGTTTGTTAACGGACAACCTCCAATAAAATAGCATATAACAAAGGTTTTTCGAAGCCCAGTTAACTATCGACGATCTTTTAAAAAACCGCAGGTATGGAACGGCGATTTTTATAAAACCCAGTAAATAATATTGTATTTTTTAATTTTTAATTCTTCAATTGTATATTATTTCACGTGTTGTGGAGCTTTTGTTTTTGAGAACTCTCACGTTCGCGTGCCAAAGTTTCTTTTCTAAGGTTTTCTCACTTCAGAAAGTATTCCATTTTAACAATACGAATTTGAAAAAGCTCACATATATCTACCGTTCTCTCTTTTTCATCTCAAACATCATGGCGTTTTGGAGGTCCCTCGCGCTCTTCGAGATTCCGCTTTAGCTCTTCATCGATGGCGCACTCTGCTTCTACCTCCCCGGAGTTGCCCCGCATGACTTTCAGAAGGTTCACTCCATCTACATTTTCATTTCAATTTCACCTATTGTTTCGTTTTTTAAAATGGATCATAACCGCTCGATCCGTATTTGAATCTGAGATCTGAGATGAATATGCCCTACATCGTCGCATTGCTCCCAAACCCGCCTCCGACGCTTTTTCCTTCGAGAGCAGCGGTGCCTTACTCAAAACCAGAACCAAACAAAGAGAAAGTGTGAGCGATATCAGCTGTATCAGCAAACGCAGGACTCGCCGCAGGAAGAACACATCCTCTCTAGAGCTAAAGCAGCATAAGTAGAAGCAGTTGATGGTGACTCTTCCTTTGTTGCCGGAAACTCCCGATCGATAGGACTCTCCAGTTAGGGATATAACTCCACCGATAGTAAAGGAAGTACGAAACAATGATAACAACCACAGCAGCAACAATCACTTGAAGAAGAACATTCCGGTGTGGGTGAGTTTCGAGCATCAGAGCTTGAGTTTCGTGTGGGGTTAGCATCGAATATTGGACAATTTTTTTTTAGTAAAAATTACTAATATTTTAATGTTATCCTATTTATCATTCTGAATCTTACTATTAGGGAGCGGAGCCGTTAGATTGGCAATATGGATTTTTGGTCCTCATCGTTATGATGCAATATGGCAATGCCTCCAGTTTTTCTTAGAATCTGAATCTTGTTTATTATTTTTCCATTAGATAGTTTAATTAGTAGTTGAGACCGCACTGTACAATAGGAATTGTGTTCTTTTTTATGAAGCTTGTGTATTTATTTTCCTGTCTTTTTTAGCTGAAAACTCGTTTCCGAAATTAATTGCTATGGATGACCCAAGTAGTCTTAGGTCTGTAGTATAAGTAAGCATTTGTCAACTTTTGAAATTAGCTTTGACTCATTTGATACAAAAGCTTTATGCTTTGTTGGAGAAATTCTCGTTAGGTTCATCTGAGAACTTTAGGTTCGTATTTTTTTAATTTCTAATACAAAGTGCCGAATTTTCTTGTGTTATGAGACAGTTTTGATTATGGCATCTTTTTCATCTTTCTATCTTTCACATGTTCTATTTTTTATGATTGAATTTGTTGGAACCGATCAGTTTATCCTAATCCGAGGGCTACTTTGTTTCATTTGTTTTAGCTTAGCAGTTTGATTAAATTGTTGTCCTTATTTGTTAATTCATCATTTCAGTTAGACACATCTTGTGGCCGGGAGTTTCACAAGTATCATTCACAAACACATCTTATGGCCGGGAGTTTCGTAAGTATTACCACAAACTTTTGGATTGGTTATTGGAGGTTCAACTAGAAAACTTGAAGCAGATTGCCTAGCTAAAATGATAAATCTCTATCCAGTGATGAAATATTAGAAATAGATTTGATCTTAGAAGCTTTTCTATTTTCTATTATGGATTGAATTCTCTATTTTCTATTATGGATTGAATGTTCTTGAACTTTTCAATATTCTTGCATGATTTTCAATAATCAAGTAGCTTTTTATATTTCTTTATTATGTTGTCTTATTTTATAAGATTACTTGGTCTCTTTCCTAGTCCACCTTGATATTGTACTATTGATTGTAGTACTAGATCTAACTATTAGTATATGTGATGTTGTTGTTGTTAAGATTTTGAATGCAACGTTGGTTATCCCACATTTTGAAATGAACCCTGTGTGGCAAGATTCAAGGTATATTCAGAGTGTGCTATTTTTTCAACCTTTATATGTTTAATTTTCAAACTGAAAAGTTACCGTTTAAGTGAAATTATTTTGTTTCTGCAGTTCATTCGAAGATATATTTGACTTGGACCACTTTATTGATGTCCTCTGTGATGAAGTGTCTATAGTGAAGGAACCTGCTAGTGACTATTCCTAGTGCACAAGAGAATGCTATGCCACAGGCATAAGAGCTACTACAATTAAAACTGCACCCATTCAAGCTACAACTGAGTGGTATATAGAAAATGTCTTGCCTGTACTTCAGAGGTATGTACATAGCTTACCACTATAATCATTGCTTTACCTGGTTTGTTATGTTATGTCATTAGATGGCTTCTGTTTTCTGTAAT
>Ga0123340_1005702_pt1 | contig 11868 bp, 5 predicted proteins | sample SirMexnodulemix_FD_89961 | JGI IMG/M metagenome (GOLD analysis project Ga0123340, IMG submission 89961) | Root nodule microbial communities of legume samples collected from Mexico - Siratro Mexico nodule mix | ecosystem: Host-associated > Plants > Roots > Nodule | place: Mexico: Nepantla... | reverse complement strand
ATATATATATATAAGGGAAATGTCAACCCCTAAGGGAAATGGAGGATTAAGTGAATGACAAGAAGATGATGAGTTTTTTTACAAAATTGGTGCATATTTTTCTGTAATATACATATTTGGGTAAATTTTTTAAAAATTACGAAAGTGGGTGTAGTCAGTTGAGGGATAACTTTTGTTTGGCAGCATTTTTTTCTGTCGTATTAGAAATCGTGCGAGAAAGGCCGATTTTTTTTTTATTGAAGTCGTGCTAGATAGTACAACTTCAGTGTAGTGATTTTTTTTATTTTGTGACTTTTTTTTAACGTTGTTATTTTTTTCTGCAACCGTCATCGTGCTCGGTAGCACGACTTTAGTGGGATTTTTTTTTATTTTGTCTAGTTTTTTTGGACGTAGTTAATTTCTTTTTTCTTCACACGTAATTGTTGTAGATGGCAGGACTTTAATAGTGTTTTTTTTTTTCTTGTGACTGCTTTTTCCCTATAACTATAGTAGTGCTTTAAGTTGGTGAAGAAGATGAAGACTACAAGCCCACTACAAGCCCACTTCTGATGACAAACAACATTCTAGACCTAGTTTCTCACGTCATATTCAATGTGATTTATTTGAACGCATGTCTTTTGTTTCAAAGGAGGCTACTATGATGAACGTTAAGCAATACCATATTGAGCAGGGGTATACATTTGTTGTTGTTGAATCTAAGTCTGACCGATATGTAGCAAAGTGCACTAATTATGGTAATGGTTGTCAATGGAGGATTAGAGTTGCTTTCAGCAAAGTCCAACAATATTTGGACATTAAAAAGATTGAAACACCTCACACATGTTTCTCAACCATTATCTCTCAAGATCACCATAATCTAGATTATTTTTGTATTTGTCTTTTGTTGATCAAGAGTATATAAGACATACACTACAAGAAAAAAAGTTATTTAGAGACCACTTTTTAGCTACCAAATAAAATAGTTGCTAATTGTGACAAAAATATTTATCAAATTATATTTTGGTTGCTAAATAACTACAAAATAGAAGTAATGATTGAATTTAGTGACCAATTAGTCAAGATAATTGGTATCTAACATTAGCTACCAAGATTTTAGTGACCTATACCATTAGATTCTAAATTAGTCTCTAAATTAATTAGATACCAATTTAGAATATAATGACATAGGTCACTAAAACTTTGGTAGCTAATGTTAGATACTAATTATCTTAACTTAATTGGTCACTAAAATTTAATTTTATAGTTATTTAGCAACCAAAATTTAATTTGATGACTATGTTGGTCACAATTAACAACCATTTCATTTGGTAGCTAAAAATTGGTCTCTAAATAATTTTTTTTGTAGTGATATATCCTTTTATATCGAAAAGATTTGAGAGAGTGAATATTCTCTTGGTATCAATATTTGTTTTGATTTATATCCTCTTAAAGGTGTTCAAGACTTGATCATTTTTTAATAACCTTTTGAAGTTAATAGAAATAACTATTCTATAGTTGAATAGTTGAGACTAAATATAAGAACTTTTTTATCAGAACCATTATAATATTTCTTGTGAAATCTTTCTCCGCTTATCTTCTTTCACTTTTGCTACAATTCAATCTTGTATCAATCCTACTTCCAATATAATTGCATTCAATTTTGCAATCTTAAAAGAGTTTTAAAAGAACTTCAAGAAATTAGAATTTTTTCATAAAAAGATTTAAAAATCAATTAACCCTCCCCTCTTGGTTTAAACAAGCCATTCATTATTTTCTAATAATAAGTGCTTATGTATAAGTTGTTTCTACTTCTATAATGAAAAATAAAATAGGGTCAAACAATTTTAATGTAATTTGCAAGTTGTTTTTATAAGTTAGTCGAAGACATTATAGTTGAAATAAAGTGAGAATAACTTATAGACATGTCGTAAGCTATGTTCATAAGTTTGCACTTATGTCTGATCATCAACAACGCTTATCAAATGAATTGAAAAATTTGCATGGTACATTATCATCTGTCAAACAAAGCACTTGCATGTTGCATGATTTGCCCTTTCTACACAACATATGTCAGATGTAGCTTCTTCATGTTTCTTACTTTGTTAGATTAAGTACTTGGTCAAAATCACAGGACTGTTGTAATTTTGCTCTAACAAATATTATAGACTATCCTTTGACACTTTTAGAATATTCTATAATTTCTAAAGTTTACAAACTATCTGACTTCTTTATTTCTTCTCCAACTCTTTTTAGTCCTTCTTGCAAATTTCTCTTGAAACTTCATTTTTCTTTTCCTTTCTTTGTTATGTTTATTGTATTTATTTTTGAAGTTTTTCTCCTTCATTAGATCCTTCTTCAATCTTATTTACAGCACTACGATACCATGATCATACTATGTTTTATGATTTAAAAGGCTCTAATCATATATTTTGTTTAATATGTGATTTAAAAGGCTCTAATCCTATTTACGATATATACTTGATAAGATGAACATTCTTAATAACCAAGACACAATATACACAAGATTATACACAACCTCACAAGCTCAAATCCTCAAAGACATTACTTTCTTTGAAGCTTTGAGAAGACAAGCCACATCTAGCAAAGTGCTAGACAAAAAGGTCACATAATGCAATTGATATGAAGATTAGATGAGTCTCAAAAGTGTAAGACAAAAAGGTCACAAAATGCAATTGTTATGAAGACCATACAAGTGTCAAAGTGTTAGACAAAAGCTTAACAAGATACATATGCTACAAGATCATACGAGTCTTACATAAGTGCTATACCAAGTTTAAGATCAAGATGCAAGATAAGTAAACTAGACACGATTTAGAACTGCTCAACATAAAATACATTATTGTCATGTAGAACTGTTTAATAGCTACTAAGTTGAGTACGAAAGCTTCTCAAGAAAGTATTTAACACAAAGTACCATCATAAATGTGTTTTCTCAATATGGTATTGTAAGAAAAGACAACAAAAAAAAAGTATGTTCACACCCCTTCAATGGTCATTTATAGACATATATAAAAAGAAGCGTTTTCATAAAGAAAAAAATATAAGTCATATTAAAGAGTGATACATACAATTCGTCTTCGAGATTTCATCTTTTGTGAAATTAGATTTCTGATACAAGAAACACATATATAATCTTTTTTTTATAACAAATATTCTATTTCAAACAATTTCTTTTATATATTCTAAAGGAAACTTTGTATATTTAGCTTGAAAATTAATTCTTTAACCGTATTTGATAAATTGTTCTAAAAAAATTTAAATATTTTTTAACTTTCTTCGAACTCTATAATTCTAGAACTAACTTATTTTCCTCAATCTCCTTTTTAAACTAAGTCTCATTTTAACAAACACAAATGCATTTATACAATATTCCCATTAGAACCATGATAACAAACATCACAAACTCTTTTATTCATACCAAATCGTACATCTCCTTTTGTATATAATTAGAAACATGTCTTAAATTTAAGTGTCATAGGGATTTCAAATTTTTTTTGCAATATATATAATTTAAACGTGATCATGATCATGATCATGTAGCGAGTTAAAGTAATGATGGTCAGTTACCAATTTGCTAAACCAACCATCTTTGTGAATCCTGAATGTAGCAAAACATATTGATAAATATAGAAGAAATACTTTCAAATTATGTTATATGATTAACATGAAAATCAAATTAAAAGGGAATTCAGATATACAGAGAAATCTCTTTAGTACTGTATTTATTATTCTTCTTAATTTATATATAAAGTATTTGATAAGAAGGAAACAATATAAAAAAAATAAAAATTTATATCGGTTTGAGTAACAAAAGAACTGATAACTAAACTTTGGCAGTGGAAGATAAAATCGACTGAGTAGTTTGCTTATGCTATTCATACAATTTGGTGCAACACATCCTTTTTGATAAATTAAACTCCGAACAATATAATAAATAAGAGTTAAATACTATTTTCAGTGACAATTACCTCAAATACTTAATATCTTAGTTTAGTGATCTCTATAAAGTATACCATTCACATGAAATTTTCTATAATATTATTTTGTACTTTTTTTAAATACATGTTTCTTTCTTTTTATATTTATCTCCATATTATTCATACATAAAATCCTGTAAATAATTAACACACATTTATCTCCTTTTTATTTGGCATATAAAATAAAATTCTGTTCCCATTAAGGGACAATTATTTTCCTTCACCCTTTTATACATAGGTGAGAAAGAATTGATTTGTGAGTGTTAATCCATTAAACCACAATATGATAAGGTGGTGCAGCTTGTGTGGATACCAAGCACTACCACTGAAATATCTTCACGTCCCAACAAAACCAAACTTCCAATCAGTTGGGAAATTGATTAGCTATTCTTTCCTTCCACCACTTCCTCCTAAAGAATGTAATCTTCCATTTTCTTCACACAAAATAAAACCTTTACACTCATCTACCACCATGGATAATTCAGCCTCCACAGACAGTGAAGTAGCCTATGATATCCCTCCCATCCTCAAAGTCTACAAAAACGGTCGCGTAGAGAGGCTAGAGGGTGTCAAGGTTGTTCCTCCGGGGCTTCATCCTGAAACCAACGTAGAATCCAAAGACGTCGTAATCTCCGAAGAACATGGCATATCCGCTAGGCTTTTCATTCCCAAAACCACTTACCCTCCGCCCCAAAAGCTCCCTCTCCTTCTTTACTTCCACGGCGGCGCCTTCATAATCGAAACACCGTTTTCCCCCAACTACCATAACCTCCTCAACAACGTTGTTTCAGAGGCTAACGTGATAGGCGTCTCTGTCCACTACAGGAGAGCACCGGAGCACCCGGTTCCCGTTGCCCACGAAGACTCCTGGGCTGCTCTCAAATGGGTCGCTTCCCATGCTGGTGGAAACGGCCCTGAGGAGTGGCTGAAGGAGCACGCAGATTTCGGGAAAGTGTTCTTCGCCGGTGACAGTGCCGGCGCCAACATCGCAAGCTATTTGGGCATTCGGGTTGGAACGGAAGGGCTACCTGGGGTGAAGGTTGCAGGGATTGTTTTGGTGCATCCTTACTTTTGGGGAGAGGAACCGCTTGAGTGTGAGGCGAAGCGGGCGGAAGACGCTGCGAAGGTGCAACAGTTGTGGCGTTTTTCATGCCCAAATACGAGTGGATCCGACGACCCGATTATCAACCCGAGTAAGGATCCGAATCTGGGGAAGCTTGGTTGTAGCAGGGTGCTTGTTTGTGTGGCTGAGAAGGATTTGCTGAAGGACAGGGGTTGGTACTACAAAGAATTGCTCGATAAGAGTTCGTGGTCTGGAGTTGTGGAGGTGTTGGAGACAAAGGACGAGAATCATGTGTTTCATCTGTTTAATCCGAGTTGTGAGAATGCTAAGCTTCTGCTTTACCAAATTGTTTCCTTTATTAAACAGGATTGAACGTTGTTATGTGTGTTTTAGTTATCCTTTTTAGTTCTCACTGTAACAAGTTTCACTTCTATTTCCCTGTTGGATATTTGATCCATTTGTGTTGCTACCATGAAGAGAGATCAATTAAGCCATGGAACATGATAAAGAAGAAATGAATATGGGAAAAAGCTAAAAGCTTTTGGGATTGGCAGGCCAAAGATTTAAGTAATTTATGATTAAATAAATTTTCAATTCTATCAATATTATTTTAATGTGATTGGTAATATGATGACGTCTTTGGATTTTATATGATATGTATTTATTAGAACTAACTAGTCTCTTAGAAGAACGCTATTATTGATTGTTTATGTTATGTATTCGAGAGTTGCCATCCCCAATAACCAAGCACTCCCTTATATCACATACCAAAAATCTGCTTCTTCATTGATGTTTTGCTGTCTGCCCGAGGTGCACCAAGGCTTGTTGCAAGGGAGTTGTGAACCTGAAACATGCGCATATGAGAAAGACTAAGTATCACTGTTAGTACTGTCAGTACGTGATATTCCACTTCAGATAACCATTCGACTGAAAAAATCATGCATCACAACCTAGTCAGTATTCTTCCTCCTCATCCAAATGAGTATTCAGCGCTATATCACATTCTAAAATCCAGAATACAAGAAGTTTAGAAGTGTATGGTTTATTTAGTTTGTTTTTAAGTAAGGGTATAACAATCAATTTGTTGTGTTTATAAAGGTGTGGGAAGAAAACATGGAGGTGTCGAAAGAAGCCGTCCACTAACATGCACCCACTTACACTGCTTACTGTACACCTTCCAACAATACCGAAATTTTCTTCTTGTACTTCTATAATATCAGCCTGCACCTTCATACCATATATGAAAATACAAAATTATCTTTAAATAAAATTTAAAACCACCGTTCGCCTCTTTCGCCTCCAATTGCGTCTTAATCTTTTTGCTAACGGCTTCCGAATTCTATACTCTGGAAGTCATTTAATCAAATTTTACTTTTTTTTTTTTAGATTGTAGAATCAGGAAGCTTTTAAATTTTACAAAAACATGAAGAAAGATGTGGGTCGTAGTAAAGTAGAAGTATTAAGATGAATCTGTGGTGTTTGAATCCGTTGTCAAGGTATTAACTTAATGTATAAAGAAATTAAAGTCAGAAACAATGAAGGAATGTGAATCAAGATAGATTGGTGGAGAATGAGAAAAAAATAATGAAAACCAAAAGGTTCAAGGACAAACTTCTTTTTGTCTTTTAATTATCCAAAACTACATTAATTATTAATTAATACACAAAGAAACTAAACGAGTAACAATGTGGAATACATGAGTCAGAATAGGTTGGTGGAGGATGAAGAAAAGATAATGAATGAAAAAATAAAAAACCTAATAAATTTAAAAGAGAAATTTCTTTGTGTCTCCATAGTCAAAACTAAATTAATTATTAATTAATATACAAAGAAATTAAAGCTAGGCAATAATCAAAGGTTGGTGAAGAATGGAGGAAAAAGCCAAGAAGAATGTGAGTCAGAATATGGTGGTAGATTCATAATAACAAATCTCTAATTTTACAAGTAGTGTGCTATTCTGATTTATCTATGTTATTGGAGGTGTGGGGTATCAGGAAGTGAAAACTAATTTCAAATGACTTTTCGGATTCTACAATCCAAATGTCTTAATCTTTAGTAAAGGACGTTTTTGTCTTTTACATAAGGTAAGTTTTGTAATTAAAGAAAGTAGTAAAGGAAGTTTTTGTCTTTTCACTAAGGTAAGTTTTGTAATTAAAGAAAGTATGGAGGTGCATGTTGATATTATGGAGATGCAGGAAGAAGCGCTCAACCATGCATATCCAATAGGTTGACCCACTACCCAAATTAATTTGACGATTCTTTCTATACCCTCAATACTCTCGTCTCTACTTTTAAAAATGTCAAAATTATCTCTATGAAATGACCAAAAAGATCTTCTGTGTTTAGAAATAGAAGATTTTCTGAACTGGATGCCCAACGTTCGTTTCTTTTTTTTTAAATATAAATAAGATGTTTTCCATCCGGTTTATAATTTTCTTCTAAAATGTAAATTAGATATAGAGTATCCGGTTCATATGAAGTTCATCTTCTCTAATGCAGATTTATTGTCAACCACAACCAAATCATCAAATTAACTATTTTAATCATTACCACTCATAAATTGCTAATAAAAAAAAATTCTTACCTTTGATTTGTTTGAAGCTTTAATTCAGATTGAAACAAATACGCAGCTTCTTCAGCTTCTCCTCCCATATCTGCAATGCGGATATTGCAGACTCTCACCCACACACACGTACAGATAGCTTTTGATGGTCAAGGTGAAAAACAGATACAATGACTAAACTGGATGCTATAGTGAAGCAGTAAATTGAATGTAAGCAAAGAAAAAATGAAACGACTGAATGCTATAGTGAAATAGTAAATTGGATGCAAGTAAAGAAAGAATGAAGCTGATAAAGCGTGGATAAAAATGATTAAGGAGATGAATGGAGATAGATGATATTTTAATCTTTTACTGCTTATTAAGGACATATTTAATTTTCCGGAGGTGCAGGATGAAAGTATCCGGTGGAGGAAGAATTCGTCCGTTAATTTACATGTCCCAGGTCCAACTTCTAGCCTAAGAATGTTTGCGGTGCAATTTGGTTTAATTTATTGTTAAAATTACATCCAAATCATACATAAAAAATATAAACTATTTAATTTGAAAGAAAAAATCTGAACCAAATAAAACCTATAATTTTGTTTGAATCAGTTTTTGCGATTTTTAATTATATTTTTTTCTTGTATTAAAGATTTACTATTTCTTTTCATATTTCGAACTAAAACATGCTAATAAAAAATGTTACTCAAAATTCAATAAATATTTTAAATAACAAATTAATAAAATCAAAAGACTCAATATTTAATATTATTAAAAATTAAAATCATATATTTCTCTGCAGTTTAACACCAACAAATACGAAATAAAAATTTAAGATAAATTTTAAGCACACAAAAATACAACATGTCAATATGATAAATTTGATCAATTAAAAAAAATAAAAAAAATTATATCAACTATCATATTAATTGTGAAATGTCTATATAGTTGTGACCTATAAAATATAAAACTTTATTAATTAAATTTTAATTGTAATATTTTCTTTCATTTGTTTTTACAAAAGAAACATATCTTTTTTAAGAAATTCTCTTACCGTAAAAGAGATTAATTTCAAGTGTAATAAATAATCATACTTAATATCAGGGGTTCGTTGTGAGATTGGACCAAATTCTAAAAAGATATAAAATATAATAAAAATTAGTTTGCAAAAGATAACCAATATAATGCTAATAATAATATATTGAAGATATATAATTCTTAGAAAAAAATTTTAAAAAATCTATTAATTTTAGTTTTATTTATTATCGTTACATTTTCAATTTTTTTAAACAACTCTATTCTAGCAAACTAATTTTGAATAAACCTTTCCGCGCACCACATCCTAGACCAACCCAATTACAGCATGATATGATGACCCCAACACTCTCGATCACTATGTCTTCCCACACCTCCATACTTTCTTCCTACACCCCATAAGCAAAGCAAATTATCATTTCACTCTCTTATTTTCTTCATCTTTTCAATATATCCTTCTCACGTTTTCATATTTAAAATTGTATAATCCATAATACAAAAAAGAAATTGTATTCTAGATTATATAATTCGAAATACAAAAAATTGTATTTTAGATTATATAATCCAAAATATTTTTTATTTTGGATTGTGTAATCCGAAATATATATAATTCAAAATACAAATTTTTGTATTACAGATTATAAAATATGGAATACAAATTTTAAAAGGTTATTTTGGTAATTTTAGAATTATAGAGGTCCAGGAAGAAATGAATGGAGGTGAGGAAGAAGTCGTCCACTCCTATAATCAAACCATCTCATTAAATTCTCGCGACTTCTTCTTACACCTCCCTACTTTGGTTTGTCTCATTTCGTTGTCCGCTCATGTGTTGTGCTCCTACTGAAAGTATGTATAGAGGTATTGCCATTGAGGGAATGGGTAGAGGTGGGGCTGATAATTTTTTGGATTTGTGGACTATTTTGGATTCTAGAATTTAGACCATTTTTTCTAAAAAAACATTTCAAAATACACAATCCAAAAGGTAATTCTAGACCTGGAAATAGCTTCTAGATTGTGCATTATGGAATGTGTTTTATAAGAAAACATGTTATGGATTCTACAATTCGAAAGCCATTCTCAAATTTGTAATTACCTTTCGGATTGTGCAATCTAAAATGTGTTTATTTTTTTAAACATATTTTGGATTGGGCAATCCAAAAGGTAATTCTAGATTCGAGAACGACTTCTGGATTGTAAAATACAAAATATATTTATTTTTCAAAAACATAATCTGTATTGTACAATCTGGAAGTTATTTCCAGATACATAATTACCTTCTAGATTGTGCAATTTAGAATATGTTTTGAAAAATATATGCATTTTGCATTCTACAATCGAAAGACATTTGTATGACCTGTTTTTTATTTTTATTTATTAGAGAAAGTTGGGTTAATGTAATAAAATTGGTGTTGACAAATTAATGGCTAAAACTAATGGTGATGGTTCTCAACCTGAGGGTAGGGAGAGGCCTATCACATCGGTCCGTAAAATAGATCACTGATGAGGTGGTGGAGATGTTACTGCTAATGTAGGTCAAGGATCCTTTAGAGGACCTATAACTCCTTCTTTGTTAGTGAGTTATTGTGATTATGTTTCTTTGAGACGTGGGAGGTTGCAGTAAGCAATTTGAAATTGTTTATCATTTTTGTTTCCATATAAACGGTTGTGGTTACAAAAAGTGAGGTTGTTGTTTAAGATTAGGAAGAACTAAAATTGGTCTCCCCTGCTAAAAAAACTTAGGAAGTTTGGGTTGCCTTGTGCTAAAGTTGAGGCATTTGTACTTAGTTTTGGGTTGTTTTTGCTTTTGTGATAAGGGGACACCGGCTCACGAACATGTTCCATTTTCCCATTAGTGACATGACGATCACATTGGATGATGTGTCGTCCATCCTTTATATCCTTATTGTTGTTCAATTTCTCACTTATATCATGACAGAGTTTGTCGGAGCTTTTGCTTTGTTGGTCGAGTTGTTGCGGTTTGATCCAAGCGATGCAAAAGTTGAAATGTGACAGTGTTGACGTGCACTACGACTTAGCTGGCTTAGAGAAATTTATGGGAAATGTTGTGTCCGACGATCGTGGGAGTTTGTTGGGAGAGCGTACTTGATGCATCTAGTTGGATGCACAATATTCACTGACAAGAGTGCAACCTCAATGTATGTTTCATACCTGGCTTTCTTAAGGGATCTTTGAATGTGTGGAGATTATTGTTTGAGAGTTGTCGCACTTAAACACTTTTTATGAGCAATTACGAGATGCATGTTGTGCTCATAACTGGCAATTGGACACTTACGCGACATTGATACATGTAAATAATACATAAATTGTGAATAAAATTGCATTCATTTTCACTTCAAAACAGATAAAATAAATTTTAAATTTGTAACAAGTTTGCATTTATAAAGATTTCCTTGGGATGGGAAGGAGGGAGTTGAATCCAATGTATCATGAGACACTACAAGAAAAATCAAAGTTACCGACAAAGTGGTATCCATCGGTAAAATATAATTACTGATGAATTCTAGTGATAGATAATTGACAGTCAATTAGTGACAGATTTTACTGATAGATTTGATCTGTCGATAATTATTGACAAATTTTACTGACGGATTATTTAGGAGTCAATTTATCGACAGATAAGTTAATCGCCAAATTATTTTTTGATAAATTGATTGCCAAATTATCAGTCTATAATTACTGTCGGTAATAATATTAATAATAATAATAATAATAATAATTGTAAACAATTATTTTCCTTTCTTGTTGTTCATTTTCTTTATCAGATCTAAGAATGACAATCACAAAACCAAGGCCAAAGGCAACTCCTCTAAGCCATTGAAGTATATCATCTTGTGTTAGAAATACCTACAAAAATATACAACACTCTCATAGCATGAGGTGTCTAAATCCAAACAATTTTGCGATGCGTAGGAAAAACTCATCAATTACCTTTCAGTTCTTCGTCTATAGTTTATACTAAAACACTGCAATTAGTATATGTTGACATATGGAGTCCTGCTCCAATTTGTGCCTCCAATGGTGTGAGATATTACATTTCTTTTTTAGATGCTTTTCTAAACACACCTGGATCTATCTTTTGCATACTAAGTCTCAAGCACATACTATTTTTCCCTTTCACTGGAAGGAGGGTGAATCTAGTGTTCCCACTATATCCAACATCATCTACTCTCTGTAAACAATAAGCTTACAATTTAATCATTAGCAGAGTACTTTCTCTTCTTTTCCTTTCT
>Ga0123340_1005700_pt1 | contig 11870 bp, 4 predicted proteins | sample SirMexnodulemix_FD_89961 | JGI IMG/M metagenome (GOLD analysis project Ga0123340, IMG submission 89961) | Root nodule microbial communities of legume samples collected from Mexico - Siratro Mexico nodule mix | ecosystem: Host-associated > Plants > Roots > Nodule | place: Mexico: Nepantla... | reverse complement strand
TCACAAATACTACTTTCGAGTATTATTTATCCACATCATACAACTTTCCTCATATCATTATTAAAAGAATAATACAAGACAATATACAGTCAAATCTTAATTCAATAATATTTAGAGAAGAAAATGTTAAGAAAGGTAAATGTAAAATATATGAAAAATTGTTTTATATATCCTAACTTTATACTTGTACGAGAGCCATTTTTTTAATAAAATTGAGATAAGTGAGTTAATTTTATTTGTTAGAATAATTTTACATATTTTGTTGAAGGAGTAATATTGATCGAGAAAGAAAGTTTAAAATTGATATTTACTCTCTGAATGAGATTTGTTAAACTTATTGGAGTGAATTATGTAGTTATAAATCTTTTACATACATATCAACAGGTTTGTCGGAAAATTATTTCAGTTAATTAAAAACAATCCTTATAGTAGAAAAGGAGATGAAATATACTTAAAAATTCGAGTAACATGAAAACATCAATCAAACTACCAAACCACAAATCATAAGTTGAATCGGTTAAGATATTACCTGTTTTTTTTTATCTGATTAAACTTGTGAAACCACAAAATATTCACAAGAAAATTTAGAAAAAATAAAAATTTTATAAAATTAAAAATAATTTTTTTCTAAAAGAAAAATTCGATCAATGAGACTTGATCTTCACTCAATTGGTGTAATATATTAAAGAAAAAAATATAAATGATTTTCAAAATTAAGTTAAAAAAAAGAAAACAATAAGAGAAAAAAAAGATAATTTGAGAGTAAAAGGGAAGAGTAAAAAAATTATACCTTATATATATATAATAAAATAAACATGATAAATTTATTTATTGAATACTTTTATTTTAATTATATAAAGTTATAAATAATAAAGATTTATTTATTCAGTTATATAAATTATTTATACATCTTCCATCTTTTTCATATTGATACTCATGAAGTATTTAATAGATAAAATTATCATCTTTAAATTTTAATATCTTTTTTATATAATAACTTTAAACATAATTTCTCGAAACTAGAACCACTACAATTATAATTTTCTATAGATTTAATTCTACTTATATGCAAAACGCCCAAACAGTCAAACTAGAGAATAAAACAAATGACTAGACAATTTTTTTAAAATGTATCAGTATCATTACATATCATCATTAAAATGTCAAGTGGTTATTATAAATATAGTTTCAATCATATTAATCATTAATACTACTAACGATTAAATAATATTAGGATAAAATTATGTGAGTTAAGGATCGCGCGAAAAGAAATTCAAGAACAAAATTTTATGAATTTTAAAAGTATAAGCCAAGAAGTACTAATATTTTTTTTTATTTTGTAATCAATTTGACTAATTATTGCTATTTTAGGCACTAAATGATTTCATAAAATATTCTATCGGTTTATTTATTCTTTTAAAATTAAAAGGCCATTTATATATTTCATTAATTTCTTAGATTATTGTAACCAACTATGGCAATTTCAGAATTAATTGATAATTAGTTTTTATTTTTTTCTATGAAATTAGGTTATTTTTTCTGTTTTACTTACAAAAAAATTAAACCGCACCGCAATCGGTATCTGCTTTTGTTTTTGATTATGCAGTGGAAATTGCAGAGTCCTAAATTCGCAGCTGAGAAATCCCTAAAAGGGGGTTTATAGCAGAAAGCGTAATCAGAATCCGAATTCCGATTCCGAAAGCAGCCACCAACAACAACGGAACCAGTGTCGCATCTCTCTCTCTCTCTCACTTTCCTTTCCTCGGTACTCTATTTTTTCAGCTTTATGTTTTCATTTCTTCTTTCCTTTTTTCCCCAAAATTCATCACCGTTTAATTCCCCTGTTGTTACTTACAGCACGCGCATGTTTAGTTCTCTGTTTTTGCACAGTTTCTGATCATTTTCGATCGGTCTGCGTCTTTGACGGCAACCTCAGCTCCTAATAATTCATCACTTTTTTGTTTTCTTTTCAAATTTCATTTTTTTATTCTTAGATTGAACGTGTTGTTGTTTCTGTCGGACGGTATTTGAGCATGGCATCTTTCACTTTTTATTTGCAGAGTAGCATCATTGGGGGTTGAACCCTTGTTTGTATTCGTGGTGATTGTGCTGTGGCATTATCCGTACAATGAAGAGGACTATGCCATGGAGTGATGATGACGAGTCATCATCTTCACATTCAGACTCTGAACATGATAGTGAAGCTGGAGGGCAAAACTCCAAAGGTATTATTTAATGCACATCCTCTTTTTGTCTAGTAGTTTTTATCACTCTGCTCATTGCTCAAACTTTGATTCAATGTGAAAGTTATGCACTTTGCTTGGTTATGACCAATAATGCATGAGGGAGTGACAGGTGCACAGAGTATCTTGGCAATTTACTCCAATTTAGCAATGGATGTGCATAGGTTCTTGTTGGGGTTATGTCGCACTCCCATGTTTTGTATTTTGTGCTGTGGGTATATTTGATGAAATTCACAACATAAATAGCCATTGGATTATCTTTCCTACTTTTACAGTTAGCTTTTTGGTGGTTAGGATGTGGATTGACGCTGACGCTCATCCTAGCAATATGAAACTCTGTCATTGGTTTAACCTTATAGTGTTGCTGTGGAAATTTTTGAACTTTTGGAGAAGGGTATATAGGGTATCACCCAAGGGTGGATAAATGTCCCTTGTAAAATTACACTGATGAATATCATTTTTCCAATAAATTTTTCCTTGGTAAGCATCTAATAGCTTAGAAGTATTGGCTAAATCAAAAAGATAACTGAGGGATAATCTTATGGTTGAGAGTTGACACAATTTGATCATGCCCTAAGCTGGTGTTGATAGTGATTACTGACGTAGATTCAGTTGTTGAGGGTTTAAACTCACCCCCAAGTTGAGTTAGAGCAATATAATTTCTGATCTGTCACTATACAGTTGCTGATTGGTTAGGATGAATTACCCATCGGGGTAATAATACATGGACCCTCCATTTTTACAAACACCCATTTGACCCATCCATTTTTCCATATCTCTTTTTTCGTATCATACATTCTATTGCATGTATCACTTCTCTCTTTTATTTCTTTATCTCTCTAGGTATTAATGGGCTTATGTATGGGTGTTTGCTAACATTACTCTTACCTATCCAATGCTAGCCTCAATTATAGGAGTCAGATTCTGATTTCTCTACATCGTACATGCATAAAAAGGATCGACTAATTTAAGTACACAGTTAACTATGTCGACTATTGTTCTATTTTGGCTTCACATAAATTCTTGCAAGAGTTTTTTTTGGCATCTTAAGTAGTAATTTTTCCGGGAAACTGAAATGAGAATATCAGAATTATTGAACCTCCATTCACAAATTTTATCCTGACTTGACTTGACCCTAGTTGGTGACATGGTGTTAGTTCATGAAATACTCGAGATTACCATATAGCTTTAAAAGTTTAACAGCAAAAGTTGTCTCCCTAATTTTGTCGCTGTTTGATATTTCTGTACTAGCTTTTGTGAATTTTTTGTCTACAGGTAACTCTAGGAAGCAGAAAAGTGGTGTAATTGACTTTGAGGCTCTGAGGAGACATGGGTATAGAGGTGGACCTTCAGTCCTAAAAGTACCCGCACCCAAAGAAGGGGATAACTCGAAGCAAGATTGGTCGTGGTCCACTGGAAAAGAAAAGCGTGCAGACAAGGAGATAGAAGAATCATATGAAGAGCGACAAAAAACAAGAGAGGCTATTTCCCAAGGAGAGCAGCTGCCAGCTGCTCTGACTAGGAATGACAAGAAGAATCTTTCTTTCTCTCAGAAGGAAAAGAGGAAGAGAGAGCTGGGTCAAGCTAGCAGGGGCAAAAATTATGTTGAAGAAGAGAAGAGGCTGTTGAGAGAAAATGGTATCTATTCTGGTTTTGATGCTTGATTTGCCACCGAAGAATGCCCTTCATATTGTTGTACAAAGGCACTCTCATTTTCTTCTACCGAAAAGGACTTGGTTGTAACTTGTAGTCAGTGGTTTAAAACTTGACAGAAATGATTAGGGGTTAGTTATACCCTTTTATGTTGTGAAAAAAAAATATATTAAAAAACTCGTTTTGGAGGCATTGTTTCTGGTGTTTAACTTATTTCGTTGAGGTGAATTTTTGGACTAAGATTTATTTCTTCAATTTTAAATATTATGAACTAATAGCATCTCTAGTAGGGATTGTTTAGGGGCTTCTCGAACTTGAAAGTTGCTCTTATAATTTTTTCTTTTAAACAATTGGTATTACAGTTCTTATGTAAGCAGCTTTTTTTTTTTTCCGAAAAATTTAGGACATAATTTTACGACTCATTCTAATTTCTTAAAGATTACAGTAATGAAGAGAAAATTTGTTTATGATTTTAATTTTAACATGACAATTTAAGAATCGTAGGTTTTACGCATACAGTTTTTAAGTTGTTCTAGCTGTACATTTTTTTTTTATCTATTTAACAAAGATTAAAACCGATTAAAAAGTGAACATATATAGATGTTATGATAAGTAGTTTTAGAAGCAAAGAATAAATTGAAAAGATTGTACTTTTAAATTATTATTATTATTATCATCATCCCTAATTCTTATTTATGTTTATAAAATATAATTATGTTGTTCTTATTTTATTATTATACCTATTTCATCATATTTTATTACTAATTGAATCCTAAGAGAACAAAAATAAGTGAACTTTTTTTAAATAACTATTATCAAACATGATAAGTAAATGTTTACATTTAAAAGAAATAAATTTTTGCGTTTGATTTTTCAATTAATTTTATTTATTTTCAAATAAACATTAATTGCTCCTCTAATTCTCATTCCACGAGTCTATGTATGTACAATATACGTATGGCATGCCTAAAATTACTTGGCTTGTAATTCAAAAGGGTTTTGAGTAGTGTGAATTGAGTTTGTAAATTAAAAAAAAAAAAATCACGAAAGATGTGAAATATGAGTTTATTGAATTATTGGCTATAGAATAAAAACAATTAAACTGATGGATATAAAAAATTACTCACTAAAGTTTGAAAAACACAAGTGAGTTATACAGGTCACAAGTGAGTTAACAGGTCACAAGTTTCTCCATAATATTTTTGGAAGAAATAAATTAAAAAGTTCTCAGATGAAGTACAATGAGCTTATACATAAATTCATAAACTAATTCTGTAAAAAAATATTATACTTATTTTTAACTTAAGTATGAACTAATTTTAACTCATATTTATTTATTTTTTCTAAAAGTATTTATGTTAAGTTTGTTATACAATGTGATAAATGAAAGAAAAATACATCGAAGTTTATCCCGATCCGACCATCAACCACTTCACTCTTCACTCGGTCTTCAGGTTAAAATTGGATTACGAAGTACTTTGTTTGCGAGCGGAAAAGAGAGTTAATGCATCTCTAATCTCTATGCCTAAACTCCTAAACAATGTACTGATGAGAATCTCACCCTATTGATCGAGCACGAAATGATCACTCTCGTCTTCGGAAGTAAAAAAAAAAAACAACTCACACTACGGAGAAATCCAGAGTATGTTGCTTAGAAAAACAAGTACTTCTTTTCCACATCGTCTGACATACAACATGCTCTAGAACACAGCAGGCATATGATGAATGTATGGTCATCACACCACTTAATTTTTTAATGGCAAGTTGTTCTATATTTTATTTTTCCAGATTTGAAGTTTCCTTTGAAACTCCGATAAAACCTAGCGTGAAAAATCAATGTGTGTGACTCTAATATTAGACAAAAGACGAGAAAGTTTAACATTTGGCTCTTCACTTTGTTAGTTGTGCCCATGTTTTCCGCAAGACAACTGCACCTTAGTTGGAATATGGTTTCCGACTATCCCAGTATTTTAGGCGTGTGCGCATCTCCCCCCTTAGAAGGAGCCATCAAAGAAGGGAAAAAAAGACTGACGGAAGAATATCTAAACAAGCAATTTATAGTCTTATTATTTAGTAAGTGGAGGAACTATTTGCATTATTGTAAAGTACATGTCATCCTTCGTAACTTGAAAATTTGAGTTACAAGGACATCTAAGCAAGTAATCAAATTCAAGGTGACGGTTGTCCACCTGCGTGGAAGTAAGTATCCATTCATAGAGAGGCCTTCTTGCCAAAATCTTGACATAATGGTAAAGCTGTAATCCACGTGAGATTTTATTGATCCTGCCCAAGCACCACAATCAGCATTACTGGTGATCTAAGAAGTGTGGACACTAACACGAGACACAAACATACTTTATTACCAGATTCAGTAATGTTGACGAATAAAATATAATGAGAAATGCTAATTAAACGAATAAATGTTGCTAAAGAAACATATCTAACATAGTACGGGACAGCTTGTCTGAGAGTATGTGGAAAATGAAAATGAGGGATAAAAAATAATTTATTTGAACACACAGTTCACATAAATTGAGATTTCCATCTACATTGTTATTTTTACCTATTTTAACAAGCGTATATCATTAGTCACTGCCAAAAAAAGAAATAAACATCAACATCATAATAAAGAGAAAAATATTGAAACAACGTGATACAATTATACACCGAAACATGAAAGCAACAGAATTACTAGTATAACGAGGCCATGGCTAATGCAAGAATAACAAAAGTAATTAACTAACCTTTACACTGAAAAGAACACTGCCATCTGAAACCTGTTCACCCACCGTAACTTGAAGTTCATGCACATAGCCAGAAGATGGTGCTTTTACAACATGCTAGAAGTACAGAACATTGTTGGTTACATATAACTTGCTGAATACATAAATAAAGCAGATAAAAGAGAAGTTTCCAATGTCACAGAGCAATTCTACAAACCTCCATCTTCATTGCTTCTAATACTAACACAGGTTGACCTTCTTCCACTCTTGTCTTGTTCTCCACTAGAACTTTGACTACCAAGCCTGCCATAGGTGCTACAACTGTCCCTCGAGGGTTGGCTGATGTTTCAACTTTGGGTTTGTCTTGGCATTCTCCATCTTCAGACAGATCCAGGCCTAACTTCTCTCTGAAATAATGATGATGGGATCCTTGCCAAATATGAATATGCCTTATTTGATCCTGAATTCCAGAGAAACTTCAATTTGTCTTATAAGCTGAAGAAATTTATTTGGCAACCAAGATGGATACAGCAGCCAAATGCTTTTACCAAATCAATCTACATAAACTAAAAAATCAACTATGCAGGGGAAAACACTTACCTTTGAATAAACAGCTACGTTAACATCATTAATTACACCACCAGCTTCAACTCTAAAATATCCATCTTTTACATATGATGCTTTGACGTCTAAAACAGGAGATCCATTTTCTTCTGTCTGGAAGAAACAAACAATATCATCTTGAATCCAGTTTTTAGATAATATGTGGCACAATTAAACAGGAAAAAATTACTATTTCATACAGTACCTCAATCAGGTATCTCCCATCAGGTTGACACGTGATGGTAAGTTTCATGGTGTTTGAGCTACCACTATCATATTCATTATCCCATTCAAGTTCCATTTTACGCTTAGCCTGATGATGAACTCTAAAAGGCGGAGAAGAATACCATATAGGGAGTAAGCTGTTGCCCCCTGAAAATACAGATGTAAATACCAAGGAAATAAACAAAGACAACACCGTACTTTACAAAACAAGAATGAGACAGTTTACCAGGAGGGTTTCTTGCCAATATGAAATGCTCTTTCTCAACGAGACATGCGGCTACAAGAGCTGCCTTATGTCTAGCAGCTTCGGATGCTTCTTTGACAGACACTGGATTGTTAGCATCTCCAAAGAGGTCATCTTTGTAGTTATCAATAAAATGAGTCTCCACATTGCCATTTGCAAATGCCTCGTGATTAGCTAGCTTTAGAATAAAGTTGACGTTGGTTGGTAAACCTGCAACCTGTGTAGGAAGATATTAGCAATTACTGGTTGGCAAACATAGAGCAAATTTTAAAAAGACATGATACAGCTAGAATGTTTTTTTATTTTAATTTAAAACTACTTGAATCTCTATTGTATATGGGAAGGGAGATGAAATGTCTTGGTATGTTCAGGAATTAACTTTTGAAGGGGCTTTTGTTTATTTTTATAAACATAACATAACTCTTTAATTTAAAAATAAAAGTTTGCCCTTCCTTCCCTTTCTCTCCAAAACCCAACACAAAAACACCCTCAGTTTCTTACATGTCTGTACACTTTATCACCCCCATCAGGCCCATGTCCACCCTTGCCCCCGAGGTTATAAATATAGGGTAACTAATATAACATCTCAACACAGCAAAAGTCAATTCACTGCAAAATCTCACCAACAGTTCACTATTGCACAGGCGATACAATAAATTTTAGTCTACCTGAAACTTTGACAAACTATCCTTCAGTTTGACCAAGGCAGAAGCACGATTTTCTCCCCACACCACAAGCTTAGCAATCATTGGATCATAGTGCATGCTAACAGTGTCTCCTTGTTTAACCCCAGTCTCCACCCGAACTGTCAAAACAGCAGATTTTCAGTAAGCATAAAAAGAAAGATCCACGAATCTGTATTGGAAATGCACGCTCTTCAAACAAATAAGTGAGGAAAATTTCTAGATCCACGGTAATAAATTAGGAGTTTAATTTTGCATATCTGACCTTCAGATGAGACTGGAACATGATAATGGTGTAGAACTCCAGTTGCTGGAAGAAACCCTTTTTGAACATTTTCAGCATAGATTCGAGCTTCAAAAGCATGGCCTGCCAATACCACAAAGACTTATAATATACAGAAACTTTAAAGTGTCTGCATAATAGATGGATGAAACTTTACACATGTTCTCACAATAGTATAATAAAGAGTTGACAAACACAAATTCATTAACTCGAGGTTAATCAAAAAATTCTATTTTTTTATTTTTATTTTCAGAAATACCAGCTCAGTTTGCCTCATTATTGTGTAAAACTTCAGAGGATGTCACCAAGATGACCTCCAGTAATTAGTAATAAATATTGGTAACAGTTTTTTTCATCTTGCAGATATTTAAACCTATTCATACCAGTTATACAGATTGCTTTATACTTATTGTGACTTTCCTGTCTTTCGGCTTAGTAGCTGAGAAACCAGTCAAATGTATAAGCTAAGCACATATTTTAGTTGAACAAATACTTGTCAATTCTAATCCATCAAAAAATCATTATGTTTAATATGGAACTAAGCAAAGAAAACCCTCAAACCCACCCTCAGTGCCACACAAAAAAATGACAAAAGGGTAGGAAGAAAATAAAGATAGGAAAGGAAGCATCACCTGATATGGGTACCTGTGATTGACTCAATGGAAGAGCTTCTCCATTGGCTACAAGAATTTGCCATTCAACAAGATCCTGACCAACAATCATTTCTGTGACAGGATGCTCAACCTGTAACAAATTCCCCATGTTATACTTTTGTAACCATTGATTCCAAGATGAAGTGACAGCAAAAATTAATACAAGCACCTGAAGCCGTGTATTCATCTCCATGAAGTAAAACTCGTCAGAGACTGTATCAACTATAAACTCCACAGTCCCAGCACTGTAATAATTAACTGCCTTCAGCCATCAAAAGAAATATGAAATCAGTGGACGATATAAAAGAGAAAAGAAAAAATATCAATAATTCTAAATTAATCTGGTCATGCATACAAGTTATCGAAAGATTTTCATACTCAGCACAAATCAATGAACCAATTATTTCAAATCTTTGAACACTAGATAAAGCTATTGCAAGCGGTCGAGAAAGTACCGTTTAGCATTTTGAAATAAAAGGACTTTACTGCAGAAACAACAGCTTGACCTAAGTGTGCACGCAAGTCAGTAAAAAATTTGTGCAGTAGATGAATATTGTACATTTATATTAGTAAACGAATAAATAATTAATAATCATCAAACTCATCCAAAAATCCTACTAATGCATTCATACAATAGCAACACACCTTATACCTCCAAACATACGTATCAATTTCATTAGAACATAATATGAGCAACCTTTGTTGTATTTACTAGGACCTCTGTGGTGGTGTTTATATTAACCTGCTTTTGTAAGATTGAAACTGAAATAAATGTAAAAATTTAAGGTCTCAGTAAGACTAAAGCAAAAGCCAAAATACTAATTGTCTTATTCCTAATGTCATTTCATCCTCACAAATTTATCAATAATTTGAAATTCATAGTTGTTGTAACAAAATGCGACCCCTACATAATCTGTTAGCCCAAACAATAGTTTGGAGCTTCTAATTTCTTTCACCAATTTAACTCCTTTCAGATAATACAATTGATTGAAGGGATTGATATCAAAATCTAACTTTCCGTAGCAGATTATTTGATATTTGCACAACACATTTTCTTTCATTACAACTTCTAAACCATTCATTTATACACTTTCCTCATCATCACACTATCAAACCTCTTCACTTCTTTCTAAACTGCTTCCTTCCCCAACCTAACTACATTCCTTGCAAAATTGTCCTCTTACTTTGCCCCTGACTATTGTGTTTATCTATCCACTTTCTATTATCAACAATTAAGAGTCAAACATTAATATATTAGAAAAATTGTTAAACTATCATAAGGTTTGTCATTACTATATTAAGTTCATCAAACTAAAGAAGGAATAATTGTTTCGCTTGATCTTCTCACTATGTAGAATTTAGGTTTGTGAGAGGATAAATTGGTAAAGAATCAAATTTATATCACCAATAATTTTAAAATCCTCAAGAATCAAGGACAATATAGGGTATGTGAACACCCCAACAACTTATTGTTTATCTGTTGCAATTGGTATATAGCCTGAAGAAATTTCAAGGACCATATAGGGTATGTGAACACCCTAACAACTTATTGTTTACGGTGAAATTGGTATATAGCCTGAAGAAATTGTTAATGTGTTTATGAAAGTGTACAACTTTAAAATTATAAAGGAAATGATAACTAGAAAATATTCTATATATACATTGATTAGTACATATAAATTGTATTTTTAGTGTCTTAAGAAAATGTTTGTTCAAACTAATTTCATGAGTAATGATTATGTTGTTATGATTAGATATGATTGGTGTCATGAACTATGTTAAAAGTAGACGGTGACTAAAAAATGGTTTTAATATGATACATCTAAGGCGAGTAAGAGTAATGTATACCTTTCATTTTATTGGGGCCTGTAAAATTAGTTATTGTTGTGTTCTGTTTGACGTTTTCTGAATGTAGTGATGGGGTAATTGGATGTGAGATACCTATGCAACAGAGTTTTTAATTTATTGGAAGAAAAAACATAATTCAGAGACCACAATAATTATTCTGACACAGAAAGATCTTCCAACTATATCTTAGTTTAAATTTTTGTGTTAGTTGTGTATCCAAAACAATCAGGACTATTTAGTTTGAACTTTCTAGATCACGACCAGTTCCTATATCTAGCTCATGTCATGGCTCTACGTTGATGATCATCGACCAGTAGATATAAAGCAATTCAAGTAGAATTTATGGAGTATGTATTCTTTTGTTTTCTTTATTTAGTTGGTATAATTTAAATTAAATAAATAATAAATCAAGATTATAATAAATTAATAATTATTTAAATGATATTTTCTAGAATTTCTTCTTGCAAAATGTTATACTTAAGATCTAAGTCAAATGATTCCATGATCACAATATAGTGATTAAGATATAAGTCAAATGATTGCTTGATCACATTATGATCAAAGTCAAATGATTGCAAGATCACTAAGATAAAGAAGACTGTAATAAAAAAAAAAAAAAAGGAAAACAAAAACTTTTGTATTTTGGTGTTTAAGTTTTTTTTGTTATTATTTTTTTTTTTTTTTGTTTTTATTGGAATTATGTTTTTTGTAC
>Ga0123340_1005699_pt1 | contig 11871 bp, 5 predicted proteins | sample SirMexnodulemix_FD_89961 | JGI IMG/M metagenome (GOLD analysis project Ga0123340, IMG submission 89961) | Root nodule microbial communities of legume samples collected from Mexico - Siratro Mexico nodule mix | ecosystem: Host-associated > Plants > Roots > Nodule | place: Mexico: Nepantla... | reverse complement strand
ATATATATATATGAACATTATAATGTGAGACTAGGCTTTTAGAAAAATAATTATTTTGAAGTTGATATTAAATATATCAACCATTAAATATATAGGGTAATAACACTCTTTAGAAAAAATCACGTGGAGGCGAGAAACTTTGGAACCTAGTGTATAAGTCTTTCCAAATTATTATGAGTTAATGGATTTAATACAATCAATTATTTATTTAATTATATTATAATTTTTTTAAATGAGCAGTAAAAATGTTTTTTAACGACATTAAATTATAATTTAATACAGCAAATTTAAAATGTATTTAATTACAACTGATTATTTGCCTATAAAAAAAATTACGATTTTATCAAATTTCGATGGTGGTTAATAAAGCAATAATAAGCTATATACTATCTTCACTTGCTGAATGCGTGATATTTTTCAGACTTAGGGTTGAAATTATGTAAACACTGTTGGACCTTCAAAATATCAACTGCTTTCCAAATAAAAATAGTGTCAATTTTGTTTTTTCTTTCTAAGAGTTCCAAACCGCGGGCCTTACCTGTGGATGGGCTTTTGCATGCTTTCTAATGGGCCAGTACAAAGCCACGTTGGAAATGGGGGAGTTCACCCCTTGCATTCAGTAAATAACAAAGTTTTAAGGCAATTATTTTCTTTAAGTAACACTTTTGTCATCTTTTTGTAATGTTTCATTTCGTTATCACCTACAAAACAAAATATATAAATATATTGTAAATAATTGCTTAATTTTTCTAACCTTCCTAAAAGCAAAATCATTAATGATAAAATTAACTTAAGTGAACAAAATTATAATTTCTTAAAATTTTAAAACAACAAAGAAAATTTTATTGTTAAATTTTTAAACAATATTTTTATGTCTTTTAATAAAAAAATTACATTTCTTCTTCTATTATAATTCGTACACCCAACTATCTTTCAAGTTTACAAAATATTAAGTTCTATAACCTACAAGAATTTACACAAGTTATATTGTAATATTTTCACCTTAAGACTTATTTGCATAACTATCGGTTAGTGTAGCCCAACAAATATAAATGTATTATCTCTGTCACTGCCGAATTAAATACATACTGTTTTCTAGCCATATATTTCTATTGTTGGTGCGGCCAACAATAAATGGTGATATTCAGAAAAGTTCCTTACAATTTTGTCTATATCCCAAAATATGATGTGTTTATGACTGTAAAATTTGGCCTGTTCTACCAGTAAATACAACTATAATATGTACAATTATTAATTTAATGATTAAGAAGATAAGGTAAGGTTTTGTAATGAAATAGTCGTGCCGAAAAAGAAAAATATCCTTTTTGTAGACCAAGCAGCAACAGAAGATGTCTTATCCAGTTCATAATTTCATAAAATGATGGACAATAGCAACAGGGTAAGTCCAAAGAGAAAAAGGCAAACGTAGCTATAAAACACATAAAGTTTTCATTCATTACTCTCTGGCAGAAGTTGCAGGACAGCGTTCAGATTTCATATATCTTTTACTTGATCTTACTGAGATATCATCGTAGGTGGTTATGACAATTATTGGGGTGATAATTTGTTTAATTAAGCATAAAAAGAAAGTAACAAGTGGTTGAAAATGGGAAGGATCTAGGGTTTGTTAGGGTTTGTAGGAGTATGTCAGTTAAATAGTGTTGTTGTTGTGCAGACTAGAGACACTGAAAGTCAAGATGGTGTGCTAGGTCTAATCGCATTCTCAATCGGAAGTGACGCATCCTATTTCGCCTGCTCTACCTGCACCTTCTTTTCATCTTTCCTTTATGGTTTCTATGTACTCACAATTTTTTTTGGTACTCATGTCAACTTTAGTTTCCCATCAATTATGTTTGTCTAAAACATTTTCAAATGAAACTGAGTTATTTTATAAAATATGTACATTATACTTTAAGAAAAATGTGTTATATGAAAAATATTGAAAATTGTTTTGTATACAAAGGCATTATATTGAAGTTGTTATGATATCAAACAAAATAAAACAAATCTTTGTTCTTTGATCAATTATTATCATTAAAATTTGACTTAAAATTATCAGTTACATGTTTTTAGTGTAATTGTAATGGTTTAAAAATATATTTTGATTATGCAATGTATTATAAATAGTAATTGACATTCGTAATGTAAAATCAGTAGAATACTAAATAGATCATATATGTTGAAATGTGAAAGAAATAAATAAGTAAAAAAATGACTATGCGTAAGAAAATTAAAAAAAAAATTGAATATATAAATAAAACTATGCTTATTATTGTGTAATGGTTTATTGTATCAGGTCAATCCCTCGTTAAACAAAGATATTACGTTTAAGTTATTCGATAAAAACATTTAACAGAAATAATAATTATTTTTATATGCATATATTTTGTAGTGTAGACGTTGCAAATAAGGTTATTATGATTAGTTGTGTTTTATTTAAAAACTTATATTATATGTTGGAGATTTAACATATTGTTTGTTGCATTTAATATTAAATGTGGTTGATGGGTGTGTAGGGGCAAATCATGGGTGTGTAGGAAGCAAAAATGAGATTTGAGACCATTAATGTTATAATTGAATGCATTATTTATTGTAATGACATAAGATAAGATGAAAATTTGTCTTCCAATTAGCTGGAATGACTATAAAGATTATGATGATGAAAAAGACATGAATAATATATCTCATTCTTATTTTTATTTTATTTTTAATAATCTTTACAATAATAATATGATTTAATATTCTTATTGTGAATCTACTCTCATCATATAATCCCTTCAAGTTTCTTAAAAGCATGATTGTAGCTTCTATTTTTAGTTTAATTTTATAGTTTGAAATTATAATGCATTCAATAAATTTAAACATTCTAAGCAATTAAGAGTCATTTTATCATCTGTCTTTGTTTCAGAATTCATGGTTCCTTTTTTCTTTTTATTACTAAAAACAGTGATCATATGTTTTTGTGGTGCACCTCTCTCGACTGCCAAAACTTAATACAGAAAACAATCCCTTTCTAGAATCTACACGACATGTAAAAAATATCCGGTTATCATTTATTTGAGTCATATCAAATATTTATATTAGTTTTAACAATAAACAAGAATTAAGGGTCACTGGCACCAAAACGCAAACAGAAACAACAAGAATATCATATTTTAACGATTTTGTATTGGATTAATCATAATAGTAACGGTTAAATAAGGGTTTATGTGAAAAAAAAAAAAGACTAATTAATGTGGCTATGAACTTATATGTTAAAAGGTCTAACAGGTTAAGGGAGGAAAGTGTATATAAATTGACTTTGGCCTAAATTTCTAAACGATGTGGGACTATTGGGTATACTGGAACAAGTTCTCTGGGTCGAGGGTTAAGGGAAGGGTATACCGGAACAAGTTCTCCGGGTCGAGGGTTAAGGGAAGAGGTTCCCACAGACGGAGCTAATGTTTTGAGCTTAAGTCCGTTGAGATGATATCGCTTAGGAGTTGAGGGCAAAGTCAGTTTAAATACACCTTTCTCTCTTAACTTTCCGAAACACCTTTTAAAGATAAAACCAGAACAATTGAGCTCAAAAGCGGACAATACTTCGAACGTAGGTAATTGACCTCAACGATGCCTTCTCAACATACTTGAGGTTGGAACATTATAAAACAATAATAGTTTTCGGATGTAGTTGTTATGGTTTTATGATGTGAAGTAATGCCCTAATAACACTATGAAATGGTGAAATCATTTTCTGATATTTTAGTGTTAAGAATTTGTAATTCTTTCCTACTTATACCATGTGGGAGATTTTATAATCATTAATTTTTTTAGTTTCTTTTTTTATTATAGTTTTTCAATTTTTTTTTCTAATGGATCAATCCCATCCCACCTCATTTGGATTATAATATACTAGATAGGCAAAAAACAAAACATGGAATAACTATTTGTAATATTTGAAATATGTTAGAGATAATATATTTAAAGGATAGATGATATCATTTAATAAGATTATAGAGTAATAGAGAAAAATAGTCACAATTTATGAAATATACGCAATCAATATATCGAAACCTATGTAATATTTTAATATATTTAACTTTATAAGCAATCAATATATCGAAACCTATCCCTAATATTCTAATATATTAAGTATTTTTATCTATGTCAGAAACTTAAGAGTACTTCCCAGTTAAATCCAATAATCAAAATCAAGACTCCATTCATCAGATAAAATCTAGCATTAAGCACAAGATGAAAATAACAATTGAGTAGAAACTGAATATTATATATAAAAATCACTAAAATACGAATGAGTTTAAAAGATTACATTCAATTCCAAATATGAAGAATTTAGCTACTCATAATAGCCATTATAGATCAATGAAAAAAGATTGCTAAAAAAAAAAAAAAGAACTGATGATTCTCTCTATTCTATCCACATCTTGATGCTTTCAGAAAACCTAAAATCGCCCTTTTAAACTCATTTTTGGCCTTAGGTTAAGTAACTTTTTGCTTTTTTTTTTATTTTAAACTTTTTATTTATTTCTTTATAAATCTTCCGATCTTTTATTTCTTTTTATTATTTTGTACTGAAATTTCACAATAACTGAAATCAAATAATTTTCTTTAACTCAGGACTTAAAATCTAAATTTAGATTCAAAAATTAAATTGAGAGTAATTAATATTTGGAAGAACACTTAAATCCACACAATAGTTAGGCTTTCTCATATATATTTCTTATTCTTTATATAATAAAGTAATTTCCAAATTGTTCATTCATTTGTTTTCACCGTCTTTATGATGGAAAAAGGGTTGGAGTGTCTTGCCATATGCACTCTTTGCCCGTTGTTAACCTGTTTTTGGGTTACGAGATTAGCCAGGTGTGGTGGCAAAAAAGTCAAATGTGGAAGCTATAAAGGACGCAATGGTTTCCTTCCCATGCCTGAACCAAATGGTTTTTCATTTGTTTGGCAGCGTGAACTAGTAGGACAAGGAGGCCAAGTTTGATGTGGTGTGGGCCCTGTGGAAAAACAAAACCCAAAAACTGTGGGAATAGAACACTAACGTGCTACGCATGGGAACCTAGATTTTGTTTGACTCATTAAGAACAATATGTGATTTGCTTTAAATTTATAGACATGTATTATTTATTTCAAAATGCTACAAATTTAGTAAATTTAATTTACATATTAAAATTATAAATTTAATGATCGGATAGATACTACTCATATCCCATTAAAATGTGATTTTGAATATTGTTATTCTTTTGGTGTAATATTGTTTGAAATTCGAAATATGTTAGAACTCAATTTCCAAGTCATCTAATAATTCGTATCTTAAAAAATGCGAAATCTTGTTACGCACGTCAAACCTAGACACAGACAAAATAGTGTGTCGCGATTCGCGGTCCAGCTTCCTCGCCTCTCTACCCGTTTTCTTTCTGCCGTTGTCTCCTTGCTCATATACGTTTTTTCTTTTCTGCTTCTTTCTCATAAATATCTCAATCTTTTAATGTTTTTTTCCCATTTAATTCACATTCTACAGCTTTCTCTTGTTTGTCAATTGATGTATTTATGTGTTGTTCTGATAAACTAATTTCATATTTAAATGAGCTTTTCAAACATAAATAAACTTAAAATATATATTAAACGTAATATTTTTATTGTTAATAGATTGTCAATTTTATCCAATAATAGTCTCTTATTTGGTTTCATAGAATGTTGTCATAGAACGTTCAAAGCATTCTCCTATATCCCAACCATGAGCACCCATTTTCTCTAATAATAATCTATTGTTTAATAATAATTCATAAAATGTTGAAAGCGTTTTTCAATATCCCAAAACTACAACTAATTAACCTTATTTTAATTACAAGACTTCATATAATTGCATCAATAAAATTGATTTCATTCTAAAGGCATTCACTTGTAAGATACCATGCATATTTAATATTTGATTCATCTCTTCAAAGTGAGGTCACACGTGATTTTTCCTACACGTATTAATAAAGAGCTAATGTACTTCTTTAACAAGAAATATGTATTAAATAATTCATAGCTTCTATTTTATCTTTCTCAATATTCATGTTGTGCTTACTTACTAATAAAAAAAATATTTAAAAGAAGCATAATCCTTAATTTGAATACATAGTACAAAATATACTGCAAGTTACAAAAATATTAATTATCAAACGAAAAGTTTGAAATAATTATTAAGAACAGTAATTGTTAATTTAGAGTGAAATTATATTGTACAACCTTTTTCATTAAACTTTTTCATGCATTCAAATAGGCTTCCTGATGTATAACTTCGCATATAATCTTTGGCAATAAAATAGCATACAAGTGTATTTCCATTTTTTGATACATAAGGTTAATACATTTAAATATTTAATTTATTTTAATCTAATTTTTGAAAGCATACATAAAATTGAAATAAAAACTTAATACACAATTATTGAATTGATAGTAAAATGCAAACTGGGCGTATTAAAAGCAAACTTTATATTAAGCACACATTAATTACATGTTATTAAATAATTGGAATATGATATTTCAACACCTCTTTTTCTTTTCACACCCCATAAGAAACTTTAATACAATTATCTTTACAAAATAACTTATTGATAAGTAAACATAGATTAATTTTATATCAAAGGGGTCCATAGCTCAGTGGTAGAGCATTTGACTGCAGATCAAGAGGTCACCGGTTCGAACCCGGTTGGGCCCTTTTTAGTTCAAACAATTTTTTTAATTAGAATAAAATTCATTTTTTTATAATTTGATCAACCTATCCTATAAGTATTTATATAATTATATTAGATCTTGATATGATTAAGTAATTAAAATTAAATAAGTTTCATAACTAAAGATACCCTTTTTAGTAGTCTAATAACTTAATTTACATTATTCTTTTCATCCTATCCCAATAAGTTATTACTATCTCATAGTATGTTAAAAAAAACTAAGATTTACTGTTTCATCTATTTATTTTAAATTTATTTAGAAGGCAATAATCTTGTAACAATTTTGTGTCAATGTCACTAAATTATGGATTTTCGAGTGTAGTAGATTTCGACTTTACTAATAATTACTTTAATTGTAATATCTAGATGCTATAATATTGAGACCAGAAATAATTCTTCAAACATTTTTTAATTGTTATAATCAACTCACTCAGTTTTATTAAAATTCAACTATGTATATCTTATGTATAAGTTTATTCAAATCCAATAGTTTTCTCAATCAATATGTAATTTAGAAGTCATTTAAAATAATTTACAACTTATTTAACTAACTCATGCATTCATTTAATAAAATTATAATTATTTATTAAACCAGTATCTATTATTTATAATGCAATTATATCTATTCATGGTCAATGTAAGTTTTTCACAGACACATGTGCATTTATATATAATTATATCTTTTGCCAGTGTGATCTAAATATTACAAATTATTCTAAATAATAATATAATAATGAACATGGTCCACACTTAATATAGAAAACATATATAACCTTAATGTGGTTTCATGTTATTTTCACACTAATTAACTAATTTATATGTTCTAAATTTAATAAAATAACTAGTTTTGTTACTTGAAACTAAGAAGCTCCTCTGTGAAACACAATATAGGATGAGATATTGTTACGAGGTAGAATTGACGTGTGGTGTGGGTATGGAGCTCTGATGTTTGAAGAATAAGAAAACAGTTATGTTATCAATGAGAGAATTATAATTAAAACATTCAATTCGAGTCACGGACTGCTCAAATTCAATGCACAGTCTGCAAAATCGTGTCACTCCTCCCCAACTGTCTCTCACCGACATATACCTATTCTATGTAAGTTTCAAACTCCATCCAAACCAAACCTAATTAAGGCCATCTTCTCATTCTTAATTAAACCTAATTAAGGCCTTACACCTACTGCATAATTATTTTTTCAGTCTAATCAAGGTCTTCCAAGGTTCTGTAAGAAAGGGTCTCTTAAGGTAATGAGTAATCAGATCTACAAAGGAAAAGTACATTCCAATTTAATAATGATTATAGCCATCATACTTTTATAATAACAGTACAGTACATCATAATTAAACTCATATATATCATTATTGAATGTCGATAATGAGCTTGTTTAGACAATTATTACTCTTGATTATGATGGATAATATGATTTTGAATGAGTTCCGAAAACATCTTGAAAACACCTCATATGAGAACTGTTTAAATTGTTTGATAATAAATGAATATCAGTGTGAAATTGTACGAGAAGAGCATATGGCTAAGTGGGTAAATTAATAATATAGTAACTTGCATTAGCGGGCACTGCGGGTTTTTGTTTCACGTGGGCCACTGTGGGATGGCCATGACATGAGACAGACAAACACCATGCATCTCTCCCCTCAAATAACTAGCCGTCAATTCACTCCTTTTTTTCTTTTTCTTTTTTTCTGTCTCTCTCTCAAAAACTCTTCTCTTAATTCACACTCCTAACAAAACACCAACTTCTTCTTTATCTTCTTTTCTTTGTTTTCTTTTCTTCACTACACCATACACCACTTTCCTCCAGGTTTCAACAAACAAGAAGAAAAACAAAAGGGTGTCTGGTTTAGGGAATTGGGTTCCAAAAAGGCCTAAAATTTATGTGTTTTACTCTCTTGCCATGTTGGTTGCCGGCGGCAGGAGAGTCTTCTACGCGTGTGTGATGCTGATGCTTGTGGCGTTGCATACGTGCCACACTTGCCAGGTTGAGGGGATTCGTGTGCTCCCAGGAAATGCAGTGCCCAACGTGGAAGAATTAAGCCATGGCAATATGAATGATAACAATAAGAGGAAGGAGGATCTGTTTAACAAGTACTTCGATGGAAGGACTCGTCTTGGTTCCAGCAACACAACCCAGAAGGGCTTTGATGAAACCAAAAGAAGAGTACCAAGTTGCCCAGATCCTCTCCATAATTAACAAGTAGAATTCCCATCTTCCACTTTTTTCATCTGTGCCTTTTATTGTCTCTCCTCTCCAGTATTAAATTTATTCTGGTTTATATATATATATGTTCATCCAAAATACCCACGTTTTTCTCATCATTTTCTATCCGGTAATGAGTGTTCTTGTTGTAGAATATGAGGGAAAACCGGTGGTATTTTGGTATTATATTCAGATTTATTTTATTTTTTGTTTATCTTCATAACTTCTCATCCATGAAGTATCGGAAATGAATTATCATAATCACCAATGTTATGCTTGTATATAGAAGATGTTGAGGAATGTTAATTATAGAGTCTATTTTCGTCGGATACTTTTTGTAATCCTTTGTAGACTTTGCAAGTGTATCAGCTATGTTATTTGTTATTTACCTTTTCCTTGTGCCTGAGAAAGGGAAGCTGAAAAAAAACTGGCAGATATATGCAGTAACAGAGGCAGGATTCACGCCTTGTATCTGTAGTTACAAGCTTTGGCTATACTAGTGCAGAAACCGATAACACAACTTCGTTCATTATCAACGATAAAAGTGTTTGATGGTATAATAAAAAAATCAGTCTAATAATTTGTAGGATTGAAATATTATTTTTCGGAGTCCGCATACTAAATTCATGAATTGTGCCTCGTAAAATATAGAAGTAGGAAAAGTTAATAGACCTTTATAGAAGTTGAGTGCTCAGTGTGCATATATTGTGGGTGATGCTTCAACATGATCTGCTGCATTTGGTAAGTTTTTTATCTTTATTTATTGTTTCTCTCACATGACTTCTTGCTTCCTTAGCGAATTGGGGCTTTGTTCATTTCTCTACTCTTCTCAGCTTTCTAAAAAGTTTTTCAAAAGATCTGATTTGGAATCTGATGGGAAGGACTAACTTTCATCAGAAAATCCCACCCGTTGGTTTTCAGTGACTCAAGTTGGCTTATTCATTTTCGATCGATGCCTACTGAATAGTCTATTGATCTGTCTGCGGGTATTGACTGCGTGGTCTGAAAAAGTTGAGTCATATTTTATTTCATTTTAGTTTATTATTATTTGGCGTGGAAAGTTTGACTTGGCCAAATATAAGCTAAAATTCACTTTAACACAGATCCCTCTTCAAGTGAGAAAGCATCCTAACTTTTTTGTTTGCGGGAGACATGTTTGGAAGATCCATTTCAGTTTGACTCATCATTAACTTTCTACAGATTTTACTGAAAAAAGTTATGTACAAACATTTTCTTTTGTTTGACTTGTTTATACTTTAAAGTTAAACTTTGTGTGTCCATAATAACTATGCTTGTGATATGATGCATGGATATAATTATTTGTTAGTATAAGAAATTCATCTCTAGTTATGAGAGCATATAATTTTATTATTACCTAGTATGTGAAACAGCTCTAGTTATTTTAGTGGACTGAAAGAAGAAATTTCTAAAGAAGAATAAGTATTTTTTTTTTAAAAAATCATATACCATTAATTTATCTTAATTATGATAATTTATTTCTACAAATTTATATTAATGCAAGTGATACACGAGACAAATGGATAGAAAATGATTATTTAGTTATATTTTTTTTTGTAATTTTTGTAAGTTTTGTTAGATATAGTGGACTTAAATTTGTAGCTTTCTGTTTAAGCTTAAGATATATTGAAAACATGCATGCTGGTATATCATTTGCATATCAGCTAACAAGAGATTGGATCACAAACAAAAAACTACTAAACAGAAATTCTTAAAAAAAACTCAGATGTAGAGAAATTTCCAGAAGAAAGAAAAATAACATAATTAATCTTGGTTGTTGCAGAGATATCACTCCTATGTATACAAACAAATACAGGAATAGTTTTGAATTGTGAGAAGTCCTCCAACTAAGTAAATTATTGTTGGCAAAGCATCTTTTTTGCTTGAATTATTGATGGTGGTACACATTGTGAGGACAATATTATATTAATAGACTTCTCACTGATTTGCTAACATGATTAAACAATTTAATCAATGCGGCAATCTTGTCGAACGAGGAAAATGACAGCATCATAACAATTATAAACAAAACATAAACGCAATTTTACAACTCAATTTCATTAGCGTGAAGAAGAGAAAAACAGCGAAGACAACAAAGGTTAATGTAGTAATATTAAATTAACCTTACTTTTTTCTTATAAAAAGGAAATTTCCAAACGTGGTCTTTTTGAAATAATAGTATATAGTATATATTTTTTTAGCTGAAAGATTGCTTTGCAGTTTTTGAATTGCTTTTAAAGACTTTATGGACTTTAGTTCTAATTTATCTGTTTTAGATTGTTCTATTTCTTCTTCTGTGTAGGTTATAATGATACTGTTAGCAATTAAATTTAAGATACACAGAGTTAATTGTGCTTATTTATATGATTTGAAGTATATGGAAGAAGAGAAATTTCAAAAAGTTAAAAATTTGATTTGGAATGGAAAATAATATTGATGAGTTAAATATTTTAAAGGATTTAATATGTGTGTGCGCGTACGTGAAAAAAATTCTTTAAACTTTTATAATTGTTTAGAAATCATTCACTATTGATTATGTTAAATGCAATGTAGATGTGACGGTCTATGAAAATTATGAATTTAGTGTTTATACTATTGTTTTTCAAATACATATATGGTTTTTCTATGTTGATAATGTTTTAAAATGTGAATATAGAATTGACTGTAAGTAGGAATCCAACTTCTCTAGGATTTGAAAGTGATTTTATCACTAATCTTAATATTAATATTGTTTCTTAATATTTATAAGAAAAAGGAAATTGTAACTTAATTATGAGTAATTATTTAAATTTAAAATTTCTCTAATATTTTTAGAGAAAGTAACAAGTATTAATATATTATCAAATTTAGGGTAAATTTGGGACAAAAAATTTTTCATTTGAAAATATACCTACATGTCCAAAGTT
>Ga0123340_1005698_pt1 | contig 11871 bp, 9 predicted proteins | sample SirMexnodulemix_FD_89961 | JGI IMG/M metagenome (GOLD analysis project Ga0123340, IMG submission 89961) | Root nodule microbial communities of legume samples collected from Mexico - Siratro Mexico nodule mix | ecosystem: Host-associated > Plants > Roots > Nodule | place: Mexico: Nepantla... | reverse complement strand
GTTACGTATATTTAAGTGGTTTGTTACGTTGACAGTTGTGACACCCGTATTTAAAGCCTCAAATGTTAGTTTATCCAACTTTATCTATGTGGTTCGTTACGTACATATAAGTGGTTTGCTACGTTAACAGTTACGACACTCGTATTTAAAGCCCCAAATGTCAGTTCATCCCACCCTATCTATGTGGTTCACTACGTACATTTAAGTGGTTTGCTACGTTGACAGTTGTGATACTCGTATTTAAAGCCCCAAATGTTAGTTTATCCAACTTTATCTATGTGGTTCGTTACGTACATATAAGTGGTTTGCTACATTAACAGTTGCGACACTCGTATTTAAAGCCCCAAATGTCAGTTCATCCCACCCTATCTATGTGGTTCGCTACGTACATTTAAGTGGTTTGCTACGTTGACAGTTATGACACCCTTATTTAAAGCCCCAAGTGTCAGTTTATCCCACTTTATCTATGTGGTTCACTATGTATATATAAGTGGTTTGCTACATTGACACTTGCGACGCCCGTATTGAAAGCCCCAAGTGTCAGTTCATCCTACTCTATCTATGTGGTTCGTTACGTTCATATAAGTGGTTTGCTATGTTGATAGTTGTGACACCTGTATTTAAAATTTGTCGTCCTTAATAAGTGGTAATGAAAATTGAATTAAGACATTAAATACATCAATGTCCACGTGGTTGCTTGAGTTAATGTATGCAGTTCGATGGGTATAACTTTTGGATAAAAATATTAAAGCTGGATATAAACTTAGTATATTTTGACAAAAAATCCATTATGAACAAACATGATAAGCCAACTAAGTCACATTTAAATGAACTTCAGCCATAACATTACAGATGTGATTTGAACATTTACCCAGGAAAGAACAACATTGTTTCGTTTATAATATACACTTAATTATTAAACTTTGACAATATATTCGTTCAATGAATGTTATCCTCACGGGTCACCTATCTGTCAATTAACTCTTCACTGAAATGTTGGATCTCTTTCTAAAAATAACAACCTCCCCTCCTCTCAACCCAGCGTGTGTATAACTCTGTCAGCAATTTCGTGTTCAATTTGACTTTGTCTTGAAGGTACATCAACCATGCAAAAGGAGTGTTGGCAACAAAAGCCTTAAGTCTTCCTTAAGCATTGTATTAGAAAGTCTTAGATATGTTGTCCTACAACAATGTCGGACACAAGTCTACATAATACAACAAAAAAAATCATTTATGCCAAAAAAATACAATTAATCATAATTTTTAAATAATTAACATCGACATTAGGATAAATACCTTTGATCCAGAACTTAGAGCAGTTGTCATTGTTATGCTTGCAAAAGACATGTCAAGAAACAAATTATGTTATTAGTCAATACGTAACGTGTAGTGAAAAAAAATTGCAGCATGTGGAGCACTAAGTGATTAGCCCAGGTCACATAAGTGATTCGTTGTGTGTAATTTTGGAACACACACATGTGTCTCAGGGGTGGAATGTCTAAGTGGTTAGCTCAGTTCAAATAAGTGGTTCGTTGTGTGTAGTTTTGGAACACACACATGTGTCTCAGGGGTGGAATGTCTAAGTAGTTAGCTCAGTTCAAATAAGTGGTTCGCTGTATGTAATTTTGGAACACATATATGTGTCTTAGGGGTGGAATGTCTAAGTAGTTAGCTCAGTTCAAATAAGTGGTTCGATGTGTGTGGTTTTGGAACACACACATGTGTCTCAGGGGTGAAATGTCTAAATGGTTAGTTCAGTTAAAATAAGTGATTCGCTGTATGTAATTTTGGAATACACACATGTGTCTCAGGGGTGGAATGTCTAAGTGGTTAGCTCAGTTCAAATAAGTGGTTCGCTGTGTGTAGTTTTGGAACACACACGTGTCTTAGGGGTGAAAACACTAAGTGGTTAGCTCAGTTCAAATAAGTGGTTCGCTGTGTGTAGTTTTGGAACACACACGTGTCTCAGGGGTGGAATGTTTAAGTGGTTAGCTCAGTTCAAATAAGTGGTTCGCTGTGTGTAGTTTTGGAACACACACATGTGTCTCAGTGGTGGAAGTTCTAAGTGGTTAGCTCAGTGGTTCGCTGTGTGTAGTTTTGGAACACACACATGTGTCTCAGGGGTGGAATGTCTAAGTGGTTATCTCAGTTCAAATAAGTGGTTCGCTGTGTGTAGTTTTGGAACACACACGTGTCTTAAGGGTGAAAACACTAAGTGGTTAGCTCAGTTCAAATAAGTGGTTCGCTGTGTGTAGTTTTGGAACACACACACGTGTCTTAGGGGGTGAAAACACTAAGTGGTTAGCTCAGTTCAAATAAGTGGTTCGATGTGTGTAGTTTTGGAACACACACATGTGTCTCAGGGGTGGAATGTCTAAGTGGTTAGCTCAGTTCAAATAAGTGGTTCGCTGTGTGTAGTTTTAGAACATACAACAAGAAACCATTTTTTTCGCGTACATGCATAACCAACAAGCAAGAGCAAACCATGTGAACAAACCTTAGACCATAAACAAAGCAAGGTTTGACACCATCAACTCAAAACACATCAAGAAACCATTTTTTTCGCATACAGGCATAACCAGAAAGCAAGATCAAACCATGTGAACAAACCCTAAACCATAAACGAAGCAAACATCGACACCAGCAACCCATAACACAGCAAGATCTCATTTTTCGCATACATGCATAACCAGCAAGCAAAACCAAATCATATGAACAAACCCTAAATCCTAAATGAAGCAAACATCGACATACAGCAAGCATGTTTCACACAAAAAAACACTTAGGGTTTAGGGTCAATACCACCAATGCAAACGCTCGAGCTTCGACAACAAAGTAGGAAACACCACAACGACGGTGGATTGGCGGCTGGAAAACGAAGGCGACGGTGGAAAACGAATGCGAATCTTGTTGTTTTTCTTTGTTCTCTCTCATTCAGAGCACGCGGGATAATGAGTGCAATGAGAAATGAGATTTGTTTTTTCCTTTTAAATTATCCTACATTTTCAGATGGCAAATGACAAAAAACACTATTTGCAAAAAGACAAAGATAAACCACGTAAGCCAAAAATAACAGGATTTTTTCTTTCATTGCCACGTGGGACAACACTGCCACGTCGGAGTATCCGTCAAAGTAACATTTTCGTAATTTAATATGCACTTATATTTATAAATTCAACCAGTAATAGTTAGTGCATTATTTTTTAACCTCATGTAGATATTTAATTTGAATAAAAACTGATATGACATAAAAATGTATTTATAAAAATAACATAAAAATCATATAAATTTTTTTAATATAATTAAATAATAAAAAATTTATGCCTCTTCAACGCTGTTGAAACTCTCCACTAAGCCCAAGTCAGGGCTAAATATTGACTTTGGAACCAATTGCCCAGTCATCATCCAACAAGACAAGGTAATGTAACCACTGCTAAATTAGAAGTGTCTGGAACACACCATATTCTTAAATACATAAAAAGATTATTAAATTATAAAAAAAATTTATTAAGCAAATAATAACAATAGGAAGTTAGTAAAATGAATGGACAAGTGAAGTTCCTCTGCTTGCCAACTTCCCACAATTGAAATGGCTTCCTGTGAAATCCTATTAAAAAATGGAGACAAAATCTATTGGTACATAGGATAAGAACTTTTGCCCAAAATCCAGACCCACTACAGAGAGAGAATGGAGTGGTGTATAATTATTGATGCCACTTTTTATTCATTAGCCATGTATATGGATTATGCACCTTTCAGTTTCACCCGTCAGCATCTCACCACCACCATAATACAATTGCCATGTTTAATTTCTGAAGGACCAGTTAAATTAATGCAGTTTCACCCTTGCCACCTCTTCAACCCTAACTTTCCTTGCTTATGAAAGCTAATTTAAAAAAATACAGGCTTTAGCATAGGTTACACCCAAAAAAGCCTTGAAAAGGGATTAAAGAGAAAATATGAAGCACTTATGTGTGAAGAAAAAGTAAGCAAAATATCAGAAACAGTTATCCCTGCTTACAAGGTGGGCGTGGGTGAGGAAAATTGATCAGAAGTGGCTACTGGTGGATTCCAAATGAGCTATTCAATTTAGTTTAATGAAATGAAAGCATTAATAATAAATTAATAGAATTGATAACGTGAATCTGAAAGGGCACGTAAGGCACATGACAAGAGGGTGGTGGTGTGGCTTAGCTAGGCTGGACCCTAGCACAAGACGCGTAGATGGATTCTCTGAGCACCACGTGTACGGCTCTGGTGACGTTGGAATAAACAAACGGCCACCTCAACCAATCACCACTTTCACACCGTATATACGCTCTTCTATACGTATACGCCGAATTCCACATACGACACGTGTGTGGTGACGTGGACTTCGCCTTCGCGCTCCTTCCTTCCCTTCTTGTCAGCAGCACCACCACCATACCCCATCTTTGTTTGCGTCAAGGCACACTGCTCTTTCCCTCGTTTTTTAGAGAGAGAAAATGCAAACTTACCACCTCAATTAATTGCTTCTCCATACCTTTGACCCTTTTTTAGGATACTTGGAGCTAGCAGTAGTGTTTTCTTCTATGTTTTTCCTTTGCTTGTTGTTTTGTGAGTGAGGATAACAATTGGCCAGTTGGGTATCTGGTAAGGTACGTGGAATTCTGCAGTGCCGTTGCACGAAAGTTTTCATTTTTAATGTTTTTTTGTATCGGGGCATGTGAAAACTGAATGTATTGGTGAAAATTTGAAGCTTCATGATTGGAGAGTGAGTTAAAAGAGGAAGAGTTTATATGCTTTTCTGTTTAGATTTTTGTTCATTGGAAACAAGAGAACTTGGGGATACCGTAAATTTGCTGTTTTTTTTTATTATTATTTGAATATTTGTATAATTAAACAAGGTTAGAATTGGGGTTCATCTGGATCTCGTTTTTGCATCTGTGAGAGTTTCGAGTTTGTGAGCTTTCTTTGTGTTGATTTGCTCAGTGAAGCGTTTTTCATTTCACGTGAATGTTATTTTTCTTTTTTGGCCTCATGCTAATTTTGTGAAATTCGTTTTCCTGTAACTGAAGAGGGTCTCTGGATCCAGGCTAAACTATTTTGGCTAATTAAGGAGTTTCACTCGTTTTCTCAGCTTCCTTGATTCGTGTGAAAGTGAAAAATGTTTGATTTGGAAGGGTATTTTTGTCATTTAGCTAAGGGGTGGTGTTACTGGGAGGGATAATAGTATGGTCTGTTGCGTGTGTTCTTCCCTTTCCATGCGGCTTGTGGAGTGCTCAAAAGACAGAATTGACCCTTTACCATTCTGTGTTTGACTCTTGCGTCTACTTTGGATTGAATTATGTATCTGTAGCTTACCATTAATACTGCAGCCTTTCCTTAAAGGTATTTTCTGAAATCTCACTTTCTCTAAAACAAGGAACCAGAAAAGTTGAAGTGTGTGTTGGTACCTTCTCTGATGGCCCAGTAGTATCTTTAGGTCCCCATCTACTCTTAAGCCTTTACTTCGTCTCTAGTTAATTATGAAATCATGTCATTTTTCTTCACTGTTGAACTTCTCGTCCGTATAGATCAGTCGGTGATTCTGACATGTTTTGAAACGTGTTTCACCTTGCCAACTCCATCGTCAATTACTTAGCTATCTTTGCTGGGTTCTAGATTTTTCACTTAAGACTTGTTGATCTGATGGTTATATTTGAGATGGGAAATTAACCCATTCAATTTTCTATTTAGGAAATTAGAATTTTTTTAGAGTGTTATCTCATGATAGCTTAGAAGGTAAACTAGATAGCAGAAATTGCTGTGCACTATTTGTTTGTGGTCAATCAGATTTCCAGCTGCTGTTATATGGCTTGTAAAACATCAATCCCTTCTATGTAATAATGATGTGTATTAGCCCTGCATCTTTGTTTACCTCCCCACCCCCTTTTCTTAAGTTGATTTATCAGGTATAATTGGAAATTGCTTTGCTATTGCTGGAATCACCCTTCCCCTTTGCTACTGCATATATACTATATACTTTTCATTGTATAACTTATCTACTATACTATATACTTTTCATGTATAACTTATCTACAACAGTTAAACATTTATAATCCGCAAACATCATATTATCTTGGTTGCCAAGAATATATTGAATGATATGTAAATTTTAAATGTCAGTTATTAATTTCCTTGTGACATGTTCTTGCTGATATCAATTAACAAGCTGAACATGCCTCCTGTGAATGCAGTTAAGACATTTTTCCAGAAGTAACAAAGCTCCTTATACATTATTTGACTTGGTAGTGCTCTTGGAGCTTACAATGGGAAACAATGAGGAAGAGAAATCTACTAAGACTGAAAAGCCTTCTTCACCTGTAACAGTGGTGAGTTTATAAGAGTGTATCTGGTTGTTGACTAATTTGTAACAAGCTTGAATTTTAATGCTGTTTAAACTTGTGAACAGGATCAGGCCAATCAGACCAACCAGCCCAATATTCATGTATATCCTGATTGGGCAGCCATGCAGGTTACCTACCTTTTGCCTTGAATTACTTTGTTTGTTGGTGACTGAAGTAGTCGTAGTAGTTTCTTGTTAGCTAGCTTCAATATAAACTGATATTCTCAAATTATAGTAGTTTAAGCTGTACTATTCTGACTACGTAAATTATTTGATTACGTTCTGGCTTCTTCGCTCTCTTTGAAGATTTTTTGCTAATGATTTTGTCTATCTTCATTGTCTTATTCCTTCCATGTTTCAAAGTGAAATGATCTGCAACTACATCATCCTGGGAAGACACCAGCTATCCTTATATTTAAAAATACTGTTTGTGTATTTCCATTTTGTTTTAACTGGACGAAGCAATGAACAGATGAAAGCTGTTTATATACCCTCTTGTGAATTATTGATCATTCTCTTTGAATATTAGTATTAGAGGGCCATTCCTTTTGGTCCATTTTATTACCTGGTCTGTATTTTGTGATTTGCTATCAATATGTTCCCCTAATTTTTGCCAAACTGAAATTATGCCTGAATTGCTACTGATTTTGGCAATCAGTTGTGGCAATATCTAGGATGAGATGTGCTTTGCCCCTGGATTGCTTAGTCATTAAAAATAATATAGATTTGATGGTATGAGTCTATTAGTTTTTATCCCTTTCAAATCTATTCATCATGCATGTTTTCAAGCATATTTGCCCTCTAATTAAGGGAATAGTGACTGTATTGTGATTTAAAATGTCTGATGTATATTTCCAGGCATATTATGGGCCGAGAGTCACCATGCCACCATACTACAACTCGGCTGTAGCTTCTGGTCACGCTCCTCACCCATACATGTGGGGTCCACCACAGGTAGTAGTATTTCAATGCAATCATTCGTATGTTCTATGAATGCAATTTTTTTTTTTTTTTTGCATTGTTTTGTATGTATTCTAGATGACTTGCTGACATTATTTCTTCCAGCCTATGATGCCACCTTATGGGCCTCCTTATGCAGCAATTTATTCACACGGAGGGGTTTACCCTGCAGTTCCTATCGTAAGCTAGCATTCTTGCAATTTACTTTTGTCTTTTATGCTTGTTTAATTAATATTTTTTGTTGCTGGAACTAGTGTTCTTTCTCTGGTCTATGAATTGGTGTATTTATGATGTGTTGAAAATGGAAGGATGACAGATGTTCAAGAATATAGTATGATGTGATTCTGCTGTTTCTTTTGGCCCTTAGTAATTTCATAGTTATTTGTACCTGGCTGCTTAACCTCTCCATGCCATGATAACCTTAATATAATAAAATCTTGAGTTATTTATAGCCTATAAAATGGGCAATAAAAGGCCTTTCATCCTATAGTAGTATGCTTCTATTGGTAGGAATTTTTCGGCATGTTCTTATGAGTTTTATTTACAAAATATAGGGGCCACATACACATACTCAAGGAGTTCCGTCTTCACCTGTTGTAAGTTTCATCCAAGACCAACTCTCACTAAGTCCTTGAATACTATCAGTTTATGATTGGTTTGAATTGGTGTAACAATGCAGGCTGGGACTCCTTTAAGCATAGAGACACCACCCAAATCATCAGGAAACACTGATCAGGGTTTAATGAAGAAATTGAAGGAGTTTGATGGACTTGCTATGTCAATAGGCAATGGCCATAATGAAAGTGTAGAGCGTGGAGGTGAAAACAGGCTGTCACAGAGGTTTGTTGATCTGTTCTCTTTTTGTATGAATATTTTTAATGGCATGGTATCCTAGTTTCTAGACACCTCCCATATGATGGGGGTGGTGGAGAGGGGAAAATCTGTCATTTGATACTCTTTAGTGAGTTAACCTACTTTCTCTCCCTGTCTAGAATAGTGGTCCATGAGTTGATTATGTAAGGGAGTCTTGTGGATGACTGAATAATTTACTGATGATGTGAACAGTGTGGATACTGAGGGTTCCAGTGATGGAAGTGATGGCAACACTTCAGGGGTGAGAACTTGCTTGCAATTAGCATTATTTTGCTGCACTTTGTTGACCATTTGAAATTGTTCACGTATAGTCTATTTTTAAAATGGTTTGACTAAATCGAAACATTAAAATATGATATTTGCCCATCTTATGGTCAGGCTAATCAAACAAGAAGGAAAAGAAGCCGTGAGGGAACACCAACCACTGGTATGACTCTGTTCTTCACCAAGTGTTACATCTTGATGAATAATAGAGTTGTCCTGGGATCACAGTTATTCTTCTGTTGTCATCACTCTACACATGGTGTCAAATCTGTTTATTCAGCTGGGTCTTGATAATTAGATGCTGTTTTAAAATATTTTTTCATCAAGCTGAAATTGCTGAAGTTTTCAACTTGCCATTAGTTTGATAAATGTGGTATGGGGTATTGGTGTCCCGTGGTTGCAAATTGCAATTGCTGTCGAAATGTCTCACAAGACAAAGTGTAATTTTAACTACAGCATCTGAAGTTTAGAGTAGGTTCTAACATAACCTGTGTTGATGATTTATTTTTTTCTGCACTGTATTAGCAGATGGACAAGGGAAAACTGAGATACAAAGCAGTCCCATGTCCAAAGATACTGCAGCTTCTAATAAGATCGTGGCAGTTGCCCCTGCCAGTGTTGCAGGAACAATAGTTGGACCTGTAGTTTCTTCAGGTATGACCACCGTGCTGGAGCTGAGAAATCCTTCCAGTGTTCATTCTAAAGCAAATACCACAAGTGCCCCACAACCTTCTGTATTACCTGCAGAAACTTGGTTACAGGTATGGTCAGCATATCATCCTAGCAGTTCAGATCATATACTCGTTTATATACACGTGTAAAACAAGTAATAATAATGCGGTATCCTCATTTTTTGCTGACACTAAAGTAATTCTTGTGGGTATGTTGTGTTTATGTAGAATGAGCGTGAGCTGAAACGAGAGAGGCGCAAACAATCTAACCGAGAATCTGCTAGAAGGTCCAGACTAAGGAAGCAGGTATAAACATTGTGGGGTTTCTTCAAAAAAACTGTAAACCTTCTATTACTTCTTCGGTTGTCAATTTAAAAATCATAATTGAGCAGTTTCTTTCTTTTATGACACACTTCTACATTTGTTGCACGTGATTCCCGTGCATGCAACCCTCCAGAAAAACAAAAGTAAAGATTGTATTCTATGGGCTTGTGACTAATACTCACACTCCTGCTGCTCAGGCTGAAACTGAAGAACTGGCACGAAAAGTTGAATCCTTGAATTCTGAGAATGAGACACTGAAATCAGAATTAAATCGACTCACTGAAAGTTCTGAAAAAATGAGGGTGGAAAATGCAACATTAAGGGTACTCTTCATAAACTATTCCTCATTGGACATGCATTTCATTGTGTTACTTTTTATTACTGAATGTCATCCTGTCTTTGACTCAGGAAAAACTTAAAAATGCTCAAATGGGACAAGCACAAGAGATAACTTTGAATATAATTGACAGCCAGAGGGCTACACCTGTAAGCACAGAAAACTTACTATCTAGAGTGAACAATAATTCCAGTTCCAATGATAGAACTGTGGAGGATGAGAATGGTTTTTGTGAAAATAAACCAAACTCTGGTGCAAAGCTGCATCAACTACTGGACACAAGTCCTAGAGCTGATGCTGTGGCAGCTGGTTGATGCAGAAAATCTGTAACTGTACTGGCTGATCAGGTAGTTTTGGCATATTACAAGCCCAAAATTACCGCTAACAGTTTCCAGAGGGATGGATCAGCTGAATTTTAGTATCTAAATCCATCAAAATCAGAACTAATTCATTGTTTGTCAGTTTACCTAGGACAAAATCTCTGTTACTATTAGATTTGACAAAAGTGGATGACCAAGTTTGTAAAATGAAGAGAACTAGAGATTTCAGTTTGGAGAGGGTTGTTGAACCTTTTCATAATTGCGTTTGTATCATTAACTATTGGTGTGGAGTTTCCAATGGTATCTGATATAAAGTTATTCTGGTTTATCTTTGTTGCTATCAATTCATTTCGCCACCATTTCAATTATATTTTTACTCCACTCATAAATGTACTAACAACATCTGCATTTTATATTTTAGAGTGTGCTCTTTCATTTGAAAGTGATTAAATCCATTCACTAACATTTCAAGATGGGTTTGTTGCTGCACACCTTTTCACACGGGTTGCCTATTGTAGATAGTCGATAGGGTACTTGATGAGTGTGTTGATTTTATCAGGTAGTGTTTGGATTGGCGGCTATGTTTAAGAGAAAAAAATGGTGGCTTTACACGTTATGTATGGTTATTTATACTTTTAATTGATAAGAAAAATGTCTGTGCAATTTGCTTTATAAAATATGTCTTGGTTTCAGTTTGTTCTTAGTTTTCAAAAACATTTTTATGGGTAAAAATGTTTTTACTGTTTTATTATAAATATTTTAAAATAAGAAATATATGGAAGCAACATGTAAAATGTGGAGAGGTTAGTCTATATGTGGACTAGAAGAATAATTTTTTGCTGAAGAAAAGAATAAACAAATATAGAATTACAGACCGACAATTTAAAAACATTATTAGATGTAGTGGATAACACCAAAACTAAGGTAGGTAGTAAAATGGATTAACTGTTCCTAACTTTTATTTTAGGATGTATGCCTACTCATCCTTTGTTTTTAATCATTTTTGTAAGTATCTCTCTTTATTACGTCATTTCACAGTTCTCTTCCTGCACCTCTTTTTATTGTCCAATAATATGTTGTAAGATAGTGGTGTATAAATAACACTATTCTTTATTTTACATTTCTTGAGAGTCAAGGATGGACCAAGGGGAGGCAATCGTGTCTGCCACTTTTTTAGAAACACCAAAAGAAAGTTTGTGGAAAGAAAGAAAAAAGTGGGGTGGGGCAGGGAAAGTGAATATGTCGGCTGGTGAAGAAATGAAAAGATATTGTTTCTAGAGAAAGTTTGCCCCAATAATGAACGTGTGCACTACAAGCGCACTTCACCACTTCTATTTTCCTGTTAACTTACTAGGGAAAGCTATAACTTAGAAACAGGATCTAACTTCCTCTGCAAAAATAACCAGCCTCAAACAATATATGAACAAAATTTAGTAATGCTCTAGAGCATGGTGCACCACAATGAGCCATACAATTTAGGCATAAGTTCAACTTCTCCAAACAGAGAACACAATAGCTGTGTTGCCCCCAAAATCAGCAGTGTCACATGCCAGTACCATTATTGTTGAACTACAAGTAATAAACAATAGATTTAGTTGCTAAATGATTTGTTCATATTTTAAATTCGTGCTAGACAAGTAGAATTATAATATATTCTTTGGGTTTTTAATTATCAGACTTATTCCGATATGTTTTTATAGTCCTATGCTATTTAAAAATTAAAATCAATGAAAATTTAAATATATATATATATAT
>Ga0123340_1005694_pt1 | contig 11873 bp, 5 predicted proteins | sample SirMexnodulemix_FD_89961 | JGI IMG/M metagenome (GOLD analysis project Ga0123340, IMG submission 89961) | Root nodule microbial communities of legume samples collected from Mexico - Siratro Mexico nodule mix | ecosystem: Host-associated > Plants > Roots > Nodule | place: Mexico: Nepantla... | reverse complement strand
CAATTATATCTATTACATCAATTACATATTTTTCGTTTATTTCTCAATATCCTTTTAGAAATACTTTCACCTCAAATTTATTATTTTTCACCCTCTTCTCCATCATTTAATCCAAAGACACTCTTATATTTAAGAAGAATTATAGCTATTTTATGTTAAATTATAATTTTAAAGACTAATTTGACACAAAATCAACAAGGACAGTCCTCGTTTTCATTTAAGTATAATATTGATAGAGTAATTGGTCATTTACTCTAAAAAATTAAAGTTTTTATGGTAAACTTTCAAGTGTTAGTTAATAGAGAGAGGTCAAAGATGGTGTTTTATTGAATCTGAAAAGCAGAAAAGAATTCTGATTCTTTCAGTTTGACACCGTAATCTTTTCAAGGTGATGTAAAGTTGGTTCTGGCACAGACAAATTTACAGCCATCTACATTCTAAACCAAGGTGTTGATGTTTGCTTCTCAAACTCTCAAGGAACTATCCAAGATTCATATGGTCCCAAATACCAATGGATTCCAAGCAGTTGATGCATCACTGTTATGAATGGCCCCAATGGATCAGAAATGTAGCCCACAAACCTCTGTCAACTAGCATTTCCACACCTAATGCGTGAACCAAATTATTATCACAACGTTCCTTTTTTAATTGTTACAGTTAATGTTTGCTACCAGCAATCGGCATCCAATGTGCTAGGAAACTATCCTACACTAACTGGCCTCCATTTTTTCAAGCAGAGACAAAAATACCAACACAAGAAACATAATTAGATTTGGCCATGTTATCCTGAACTTGTACGAGTAAAATTCATTATGCCACACATATATAAATGTGTACAAACGTTATGTACATCGCTATTTCTTATATTAAAATGAACCCCATTCAGAACATTGTGGTCCAAAGTTTCAGACATTATTTTAAATTAAGCTTTCTTAGCATTTGAAATAGTAAGGATGGGAAAATCTTTGGCTTTTCTCAAGTCCTGAAAGCTACAAGCTTCCTAACTCTTTTTCTTTTTGGATAGTATTTTTACAATCTTGTAAGTTTGTATCAAGGATTGGTCTGAGGAAGAGCAACAATGAGATAAACAATGTGTCAATCCCTTCAGAAAATAGATAGATAAACATGCATTGATGAGATGGAATAGGCTAATAAATAAGGGACTTTACTCAGTCCAAAATATTAAGGGAACTGAGAACGAGTTCATTTATGAGTGTTTGGTTTCATTACCTACTTACAATAACAAAGTCCAGAAGATCAATAAATTGGGGAAAGGCTTTGAGGTTACTAGTTTGGAAGCTCATAGCAGGAGGCCGAAAATAATTTTCTTGGCGCCTTAAGGGGGTACCCCACACCATATTGATGTAATGTCTTATATGGAAAAGAAAACGTTTATAAAGGAGAAGTAGACAAGTAGCATTGAATGCCAAAACAAAAAGGCAGAAACAGTGATGCGTTTAGGTGGTCCAAAGCAAAGAAACAAGGTTAAATCTCTTTCCCTCTCTTCTAACAAGGCAATTTTTTTGTTAAGCAAGGAGGATATGGATCCCTTCAAGGTCTCTCTCTTAGGTTCCTTTACAAAGTCAGAAGAAAAGGACAAGAGAAGTTTTTGATGTTTTAGGGGCCAGCTATGAACCCCCAGCATGGCTTGTGTCCCAAATCTGTGACTTGGCTGCCATGCTGCAAGCATGTCTGGCTCATCAGACAAAGATTTGGGTATCTTGTGACAGGCAAGGGTGACCCTAGCACTATCACAAGTTAAGTTTTCAAAGTCTTAAACACTATCTAACAGTGAACATATGCTAGTAGACAAGGGAATGGTGATAAATGATGAACACCCTAAATATGGCCTTATATGGGGTAATCGTCACCTTAAGTGCTTGTTCCTGGTACAAAACACTGTTGGTATAAAGCGACAAGTAGAGGACGCCAACAAATACACAAAACAAAACATGCGGCATGAGTTGTGTACGTAGAAAATGAAAAGTCAAATCCTACTATGTCACGCAGCAAACTATCTCCAACAGAGAAGGCTTTATTTATTTGTCTAACAAATGATAGAAATAATATATGCACAGATCAATCAATTAGTCTTATTTTGTATGTCTAAATCGTAATACATTTCATTGTTTTGGAAATCTAATCACTGATTAAGTACAATGGCTTTGCTTGATCTAGGAAAACACACCCCTCTTTAAATACAAGACTTCTTCTTTTGCTATTGTATAAAGGGGACCAAGAACTTGGCAACAAGTCTTCTTTTTGTGTGTCTGTGCCTAGACTTGGTTTACTTGATACTATAGTAAAAGTTTTCTTAGTGAGTGTTTGGATATTACATGTTACAAGGGTACAATTACATCATATTAGTGTATGATTTGTTTCACGTCGCAGCAATCCATCATCTACATCGAAGTAGAAACTCCTACAATTAGTTTTCATTTTAACATTCGAAAGTCTCTACAAACAAAACCAAACAGTAAAACTAGTAGAAGGTAGAAACTTAACCAAACAGGCTGTTAGTCTTTTTCATTTTTCATCCGTGTGATGTTTAAAAACCAGATATTTGTATGATGAGAATAGGAGAATGTGGATGAGTTAAGATATGGTCCAGTAAGTTATGAGCCATTTCTTGGGGCTTGTCACTTCAAATACTATGCCTGCAGGTCATGTTACTCGACCCACATGGCACAATGCATCACAGAAAGATAGAACCCGTGACTCTTTTCATGGTACATTTTTAGCTCTTGTGCATCACGTATGTCAGCAGAAGTCCCAAATCACAGCTGTGAAACAATTGGGTAAAATAGGTACTTAGTGAGACGTAAAGAACTTGATTTATGTTCATTTTTTTCTTCCATCTTGGCATGTCAAGATTTCAAGGGAATGATGACACATAAAGTGACTGCAGCAAGTTAGGAAGGGACAAGCTATTTCAGAATAGTAGGTAGAGTAGTTCTGAATCACTGCCAGAAACGAATTACCTATATTGAGTGATCATTTTTCAATTTGACTAAGGCTTTGTTAGAACTTAGAATTCGATCTGTTTTTTCTTGTCCTTTCTATCTATTAATCTTTACATCCATTCAAACCATGAAAGACCTTACTTGGTCAAAATAGATTTCTGTTCCAACATTCCATATTAATTTTAGAAGAATCTCCAACAAATTCATAGGGGGACATAATTGCAGCAGTAAATATGAGCCTTCACATGTTTTGCATTGATCTCAACTTCATGCACCACAACCCAAGGCAATTCATTCCAAAAGATTTACATGGGATTGGTTACATATTACAAATTTCATTTATATTTGATAATTTATTTGAACAGAACAAATGGATTCCTCAATCATCCATAGTACCACACAAAACTTTAAAAAAGAAACAAAAACTGTGCAAATCTCTGGAAATAAAATCATATTCTTTTGATGTTAAAACGTGCAAGAAAGGCTGCAGACGTAATGAGTGAATGAACAAAACAATTCAACATTTTTTGAGAATCATTGGCCTCAATGTTTTATCACACAAGCGCAGTTTTTTAAGCGACCAAGATTCAAGGAAAGCTAATCATCCCCAAAAAGAGAATCAATAATAGGTTGTGAATGCATGCCAGATGTGAAGATACAATAATGATCCTAAATACCTGTGAAAACTTTCTGTACACAGTAGATCAAGATCAAATCATAAAAAGAGAAAAAGCAACTTTGCTGTCCAAGATTATTAACTCTAATAGAAACTTCTGTTTATAAAGCAAATCAATTAAAAACATAATCATGTCATCTCTCACCCCACTCCATCCCCCACTTCAAAATTAAAACTTGATAAACATGCAATCTAACTGTTTAAGTTTCGACGAAAATTTGAGCAATATACGAAATCGACAAAGTGTAATAGTACATGCAGATAACAAAAGGAGCTATATTGAGTACTACATCTTTCTATGCAGATAACAAAAGGAGTTATAGTGAGTGTTAAATCTTTCTATGCGGATAACTGAAGAGCCGTATTGAGTGACACATTTTTCCCTGACAGTTTTTTTTTTTTTTTTTTCATTTTGTTTGCTACCATACTGGGAGAATCAACCTTATTGCAAGTTTTTTTTTTTATACATTACTGTGCTGCTCTCAAAAAAGATAAGACAGTGATGGAGGGAGTAATAGAGTTTGAATTGATTGATTTGAATTACACATTGGTGGCCGTGGTAGTGGAATCTTGCAACAATAATATCAGTGATCATAATTTGGCCATGCACCAATTACAACAACATTTTACAGCAGCCCATGTCATTATCCAAAACCAACTGAAACCATTTTTTCTCCATTCTAAGTAATTGTCGTGTGCAAATCATTTATATACAAAGTTCTTTTCTTTTTCAGAATAACTTATTGAATTGAAGTTCTTGCTTATAACAGTATATCTTATAAATTTTAACTTTTTGTTTGTTTATCTAGTAAGATACTTACAAGAAATACGTTTCATGTCATTGGAATACAACCTGATTAAAAATTTTAATTCATATAAGATAAAATAATAACATATCCTCTATAGCTAAATCATGTATTCTGTCAAAAGCAAGAACTTAACCTTTAAACTTTGTCTAGAGTAACTATTCGTACCGTGTCATACCCATCTTCATAGGTGTCAATTTATCACTTCCAGCATAGCAGACAAAAGAGAAACAAATTCAATGTAATTCTAAGACAGAATCCCTCTTGCTTTGCGCATGCTTAAACCATGATTCGCAACTCCTACAGACAACACTGTTTCCTTGTAGAAATTTCAACATATTTTGTTGGCTATTGATTCACTGAGTAGAAGACCAACCCTTTTGATAAACTAATTACCTTTTGCTCTTACCGACAAATTAAGGTTCACATAAGCGCTCAATTCATATTCCCCTAACTAAATTGTTTTTGTTTTTGTTTACAAATGTTTCAATTGCAAGATAGTCATAGTTGTCAGGATAACATTTTTGCCGTGATATTCGATTAATCAACTTTCATGTATATAGTGCTCTATACCAACTATTGAAACAATAATTGTGTCTTTGTTAGGAGTAAAGTCCAATTTCAGTGGGTTTACTTTGTGATGTACCCCACCAAGCCTATGTATAAAAGCTAGGAAATGAATAGAGTGACTGTGGTGAACCTTAATTTGTTGGTAAGACCAAAAGGTCAAATTTATCTTCTCAACATTGTAATGCTGGAAATTATTAAAATGTAAACCTGAAATTTTAAAAAATTCGTTAGTTAGTTTCGTAAATCATTTAAAAACTGAACATCATAAAAAACTAAACCTGAAAACTGAAAGAGCATGTCACTTTTTTTTTTTACTAGTTATCCATTTTATATAATATAATAGAATTTGGTCAACTTCTGTTCTTCGGTGTCTCCTCCCAAACTCATGAAACCGAATCCTTCGCTGCAGAGAGCAGTTCTAACATTCATTTACTCTAGAATTGAAGTTCACGATCAATCTTTTATATTCACCTGTTCTGTTGTTCCTATTTTGCTCTCCAGTCTGACTTCTTTGTCCCTCAAATTTACTCTTCACTGTGACTTTTATATTCCTCTTTTTGCCGCTGGGAAAACAAAGATATCATCGAGTAAACACTGCTGTAATATGCTAGGTTGCTTGAGTATAACCTAGATCTTTTTCACCTGATAATGATTAGATTGTTCATACATAGTTCATTTGACATCAAAGATTTAAATATAGACAACTTGACAATATGTGAAGAGTTGGGTTGCTTTCTTTCAGTGTTTCGTTTTTACGAGCTGTGAATAACTTAGTATATGACTTTTATACTTGTTAATTTGCAACTTCCGTCAACCTTTTCTGTATAAGCTGCAGCGTTACAGAATTTTTTTGTTCAATTCTTGCATCCAGCATTGAATGTCAAGATTTCCAGATTGAGAAATGATGACACCAAACGTGACTGCAGTTAGATAGGAAAACACAAGCTAATCCTGAACATTATGCACAGCATCCTGATTCACAGCAAGAAATGAATTACTAAGACTTTTGTTAGAACTTATAATTCAATTTTTTTTTTCATCTATTACTTTTTACATCCATCTGTTCAAATCTTGAAAGATCTTGGTCAAAATAGTGTTCTGTTGCAACTTTCCACATCAATCTATACAGAATCTCCTGTAAATTCATAGGAGGCCATAACTGCAGAATCTTCTACAGACAAATAAATGATGAATAAAACAGTTCAACGGTTTTTAAGAATCATTGGCCTCAATGTTTCATCTCAGTAGCGCAGTTTTTTCAGTGATCACCTTCAAAAAGGAAAAACAGCAGATGTACACAGTAGATTAAGACCAATTCGTAAAAGAAAAAAACATCTTTTGCTGTCGAAAATAATATTAACTCTAATAGAAACTTCTGTTTATAAACCGGGTCATTAAAAACATTACAATGTTACTTCACCCTCATACACCCCTCCCTTCTCCCAAAAAAAACTTAATAATTGTGAAAATAACTCTTCATTTCAGATTTATCCATCTACATAAAGATAGTACAAGATACGGGATAGACAAAATATAATGATAGTACATGCAGATAAAGAGTTACATCGAGTGCCGCATCTTTCCCTAACAGTTTGTGCATTTTGTTTGCTACCATAGTAGAGGGATGAACCTTAATTGTGAAAGTTTTCTTATTGTTCTAGCTGCAGGAAAAAGCCTACCAGTGATTGAGGGGTGACGGGGGTGGGAATTAATTGATTTGAATTACACATAGGTAGCCATGGTAGTGGAATCCTGCAACAGTAAGTGTCATAGTGAACATAATGTGACTATGGTATGGACAAATTACAGCAACATCCTTTCAATCGAGTAGATACCCTGCTCTGGCCAAATATATGAGTTCATCATTAATGTACAGTAACCTTCACTGTCAATTGAATTTGAGCCCCAAGCAGCCATTGTCAATACCAAACTGAGACCAAGAATTGCAGTATAAATGATCTATATACACGTTCTTTTCTTTTTCAAAAAGACTTGTCAAATTGAAGTGCTTGTCCATGGTTACAAGTGTACGCATAAGCCCCTACAGTTCAAAAATATTATTGATACCATCTTGCACTATAAAGATACACACCACTGTGCCAATTTATTCTGTTCCAACTTATCAGACAAGAGAAGATCAAATTAAGCATAATGCTAATATCTAAAAAATGCCGTCTTATGCGTTTATCTAGTAACAGTGAACCTAAGCCATTAAACTCAATGCACAACAAGTTCCTTACTATCTTGCTCCATAACCGCACCACTATAAATTTATCAGTTCCAGCCTAACAGACAAAAGAACACCAAATCCAACATAATGCTAAGATTGTTGCATCCCTCTCGCCTTGCACATGCATAAACCCCTGATGATTTGCACCTCCTGCTGCATTTGAGACAACAGTGTTTCCTGCAGCGATTTCAACATACTCTGTTCGCTATTATTCACTGAATATTCATTTTAACACCAAAACACTATTTGACACCCAGAAAGAAAGAAATAGAAGAGAAAGAAATGTAAATTTGATAAGTGAATGGGGTGACAAGAAGAAAAAGATTGACAAAAAAAGTGTCAAATTGGTGTTTGTCTAATGAAGTTATCTATATATCATTGTTGTGAGAATTCAATCAAAACCAAGACAGCGAGCAATAGTTATCAGATGCCCTTTTCAAATAAAGATGCAAACCAAAGTTTGTCCATCGCAAGCTCTCAGACGTACCTTAATTCTTAATCAGAATGCACCGAATTGGTGATCCCTCAGCACCAGGCAACCTAAGAGGTAAGCAATGGACTGAATATAATCCTGCAGGAACATCATCAAGCTTCAACCCCTCGACAAGAATGATTTCCTGAAGCATTTACAGTTGTTAGGACTTGTTCACATTGATTCTGTTTCTTATCCAAGCAACAATGAAACATATTCAATCTGGTTCATACGAGGGAATCTGAAGACACAACTACCAATCTCATGTCAAAATACAATTTTACCTACTTGTTGGCAACTATCTCAAACTAAACAGTAGAATATCTTAACACGAGCGAACATAAAATCAAATTACAAATTGAGACTGACATGGATGGAGACATTGTTTAAGCAAAGATGCTACATTGAGAAAATACTAAGGATACTAATAGTTTGCTGCTATAAAATGTTTCAAAATTAACAACAACTTAAGTAACTGTTTAGATCCCTCATTCACATGTACTATGTAAAACTATACTTATTAGGATATCCTTTTCCAGGAACCTATACTGGTATATCCAAAGTTTAGGGTCAGATTGCATAAGCCTGATAAGTACTAACTAAAACATTACCTGAAAAGAGTCTAGAAAGTCATCCAAATAAATCATTAGTTTTGCAGTAAAATTACAATAAGGTCATTTTTATTTTTAGAAGGAAACAAAGCTCTGATAAATTGTCATGTTAGAAAATTTTTTTATACTTATTGACAAAGTTACAGCAAAGAGAATATCAACACTGATTACTCAAACTTCCAACAATCTTTAAGAGGTCTGCTTTCAGAGCCAAATACTTGCCAGTTAACAGTTTGACTAGAGCACATTATAGCTATAACATAGAAAGAAGGATTAACTAGTATTATGATACACTAATAGGGGTAGAAAGACCAAACGATGTTCATAGTTACATACATCACAAGTAATAAAAGTCAAAGATCCGACTTGAGTAGAAGCCACCACAAACAAATACAGAGATTGAAAAATACTTAGTGGTACTTTGACCCTATAATCCCCAAGATAAGATTCACTTTCACTAAAAAGGCCAGGGGATAATTAGTAATCAATGTTGAAACATGACACACAAACTATCGCCACAAAAGGAAATTTTTCTTACCCTATCTTTTAGAAAAACAAGGTGAGATGGAATCAAGTAATCATAAGAAGCAACAGATAGGTAATCAATTCCTGCATTGCACCACAGAAAATAAATGTCAAGCAACATAATTGAGTAGGAAAAAAATGCGGAAAAAGCTGAACAAGAAAGAAAGGTTGGGGGAGATATGCACAACTAAAAACATGCAATGGAAATGCAAAAAAAATAGTGAATCACAGTTAGCAATTCAGAAGTGGGTTCTGATTTTTCAGAGATGAGAACGGAAAGGAAGAAGAATACTTTGTAGTATTTATCGAATTACTCACATAGAACCTAAAATGTACAAAACTAGACCCAGCTATTGGGCTTGAGACAAATGACAGGAAAAATGACCACGGGAAACTGCAGCCAGATATTAAAAAAGTAAAACCACACTTATACCTACCTACAAGTTTAATATCAGTGTTCTCCACAAGCCATTTTGCTCCATCCACTGTGAATCCTACATAGCTTGTGTCACATCCCTTCTGAAACATAAGCCGCCTAATAATTCAACATGTTTAGTTCAACATTTGATTTCAAATGAACAATGAAATTCAAAAGATTGTGAAAATGATAACTTGGCTTGGACAAGTCTTATGGAAACTTGCAAATCATAATTAAATGTTTCTTTTGTTTATCATCCACCACTACTTTTTTAATCAAGGAGAATATAGTCATTGACACAAGTACAATGAATAAAAATATAAATAGCTGCACTCAAGTCTCACTCGTACAGAAATTAAAATAAATAAAAAAGAAATGACAAATTGTTGACAAAAGCATTAAAAAAACTATTATTATACTGATGAAGTATAAAAAAATAATAAGTTCTCTCACACGAAAATTGAAGTTACACAGACTTGGAAACTTATTTGAGGCAAACACATAACACAAGTCCAAGAACACCACAAATTATATTTCAAAGTTGTTTCCTCAAACTTAATAATCTTTAACTACCACCATATCAGCACTGTTTGAATAGCCCAGTGTCAACAAAAACATTGTAATACTTGCTAAACCTGTAGACGTTACCTGTCTGTATTTAACGTTCGGAAGAGAACACGTATTGTACCTCTTGGAATATTTAACGACTTCATAACTTGAGCTAAAAAAAAAAAAAGACAACACATTTCCATCGGATAATAGTATTATAGTAGCAAAAATAATTCTAAAACCATAAAGTTGCCAATGTCGTTCAATCCTCATACACCACATGAAGAAAAAAAATGCATACCAGTTATGTTACTATCTCTTGGAACATCGACTAGCAGAGCAGGTCCTGCACACAAACAATCTGCATTTAGTACAAATGATAGTAAGATTACTACATGCATTCTAAACGCAAGGCTATTGCACAATTAGGACCTATACATCTCAGATATCGTCCATTTTGAACCAAGAACCTCACAATTTGTCCTTAAAAAGAGTATTTAGTCTAAGTGAGTTTGATTGAGAAAAAAAGTGTTTGAAAACTACTCTTATCCTTTATTCCTAAGGATAGGTTTGAAAACTACTCTTATTCATCTCATTCCCTTATGTTTCAATCCACTCCATTTCACTCTTAGTCTCTACGACCAAAACCAATCATAGCATATGCGATAACGTGACACTTTTTTGGTTATATGCAATAAAAGAAAAGAATACGAAAAAGAAAGGAATGATAAAAGAGAAGTGACCGTTGAGGATTTCCAAGTCGAGCGTGTCGACGTCGAAGCCGGCGTCGAAGTAGTGGTCGAAGACGTGACCGGGAGCGTCGACGTGCGTGCCGGTGTGGGTTGGAAGCTTCATTTCGGAGTTGTTAGCGATGGAACCGTTCTTCATGCTCTTTGGAAGCCACAAAAACTGCCCTATGCCGTCCTTCGAGTCAAATTCCGGCATCTCGGGGTGGTACCGGTGACTGATGTCGAATATTCGGCCGTTGCCATACACTTCCCGGCGCGGCGGGACCAGGCTGTCGTCGCCGTGCGCCGCCCAAATCGCCACCGCGAAGGCGCACGCAACCACTGACAGCAACGCTCCACACTTCATCGACAGATTTGTTAACGCCACAAAGATACAGTCACGCCAAACAGTATCAGTTCACAACTTGGATGGATTCTTTTACTACCACTGATTTCATTTTCAGACGTAACTGCTTGTATTTTATTCATTAAAAGAAAATCATTCAAATATTTATTTTTAAATTATTATTATCTCATAAAAAGAATCATTTTTAATTACTGTGTGCAATAATTTATTATTAAAAAACAGTGGAATAAGAATATTTCATTTTTTTTTTGGAAGTTTAATAGGAGGAAAAAATATTTTATACTCATTTAAAATCATGATATATCGGAATTATGAATCCTAATAATTACAATTCAACATTTTTTTAACCAATTATGTACTTTTTTTTATCCAATTCACTTTCTCGTAATTGTATTTTTAATCATTCTTTATTTTACAAATCTATGTTGGAATAGCTAATTTTGAGATCAAAGTTAGGAAAAAAGAAAAAGACGTTTGTTTGATAACTCTAATTTGAAAACTGTTTACGAGTAGCAAAATAGATCGAGAATAGAGTTTGTGAATCGCAGGTATAACCTACAAGCCCAAAAAATGCAGGTTGTAACCTTTACAAAAAGAATTTTGTGAAAAAGGTCTTTTATTTTTAAATTTTAAATAAATAAATTCACAACTTTGGTATCAATAAAAACTGAAAACTATTTTTAAAAAAATATTTTAACAAAATATTCATCGAACAAGTTTTTTAATCTTTAAAAGCTGAAAACTATTTTTTAAATACAGGAATCTTACAATTCTCACTCATCCATATGCATATTCTCTTCTCATTTTACAAAGTGAATATTAACTTTTACATTAAATTAATTTTTTCCTAATTAGTTATCAATAAAAGATAATTTCCATTTTCAAAATAATATTAATTTCCTTAAATATTTCCATTACTTTAAATGGAAATCATGTACAATGTTTTATTGAATTATAT
>Ga0123340_1005692_pt1 | contig 11880 bp, 9 predicted proteins | sample SirMexnodulemix_FD_89961 | JGI IMG/M metagenome (GOLD analysis project Ga0123340, IMG submission 89961) | Root nodule microbial communities of legume samples collected from Mexico - Siratro Mexico nodule mix | ecosystem: Host-associated > Plants > Roots > Nodule | place: Mexico: Nepantla... | reverse complement strand
TTATTCTTGTATTTGTTATTATATTTGTTTTTTTGTTTTTTTTTCTTTTTTCTATAAAAGTGAGTTTTTCAAGGATTTTTGTTATTTTAGAAGAAAAAAATCAATTGAAAAGGGTAGTTGACAATATCCAAGCTAGTTTGAAAAAAATATAAGGTTGAGTGGGAGAAATTGGGTTGTACTTTGATGTATCATGGTTAGACACATGAAAAAGAGAGGTCTCTTACAAAATTTTTGGTGAATAGTCCAAGTGAAACAATTTTCTTAAAATCTATTGATACTTATAACGTGATCAAGGATGCCAAACAAATGTTTGAACTATTAGATTTTGTGGTAGAAGAACTTGGAAAGGATAATGTTATGCAAATTATGATTGATGGTGCGACGGGAAAAATGTTAGAGAAGGAAACAAAAGTTATTTTGGTCTCGTTCTGCATCTCGTTGCCTTGATTTAATTCTTTAAAACATTCATCAACTCCTAGTATTTTAATATCATTGCAAATACCAAAAAGGTCACAACTTTCATTTATAGGCATACGAAGGTCCTAAACTTGTATAGAAAGTGTTCCAAAGGAAAAGAATTAGTTCGACAAGCAATCACAAGATTTGCAACTCTTTTCTTACCCTACAATGCATAACACAACAGAAAAATGTTCTTTGAGCTATTTTTGTTTCAAAAGAATGGACAACTAGTAATCATGCTGGTAAAAAAGAAGGTAAACAAGTGTTGAACATTGTTTTATGTCATGATAGATTTTGGAAATTCATCCAATATTGTTTGCAGTGTGTAACTCTACTTGTGAAAGTATTAAGGCTTGTGGATGGAGACACAAAACCTACTATGTCATATATCTATAAAGCTATGGATAAAGCTAAAGAACAAATAGCTATAAATTTCGACAATGAAGACTCTTTATAGAAAAAGGTTTTAAAAATAATTGATACTCGTTAGAATTTGCATTTACATAGGCCTCTACATGATGATACTTACTACCTTAATCCTAAGTAAGTAATTACTATTAAAATTATACCTTAATCATTATTGCAAATTAATAATGATTTTTATTTCAATAACTTTTTTTTTCATTTTATCATATTTCATTGTGACAAAAAATTTAATATAGATAGTGAAATTTTATATAGTTTTTATGAGACCATTGAAAACAGAATCCTAGATAGAAAGATTAAATCTCAATTTGATCAACAACTTGAGAAATTCAAAAAAGCACAAGGAATGTTTGGAAGAAGCATGACAATAGATACTAGTGCTAAGAAACAACCTAGTAAAGCATTTAGTTAAGCTTCATGGTTTTATATAAAAGTATAATAGTCTGGATCACATTTATTAATGTTAGCTTTTTATTTGAAATTGCAGCTCTTTGGTGGAAGAGTTGTGGTAGAGAGGGTAAAGAGTTACAAATCTAGCAATGAGGGTTTTAAATTTCACTTGTAGTGCTACTGGATGCGCAAGAAATTAGAGTATATTTGACCAAGTGCATACTAAAGAAGAAATCTCTTAGAACAACAAAGATTGAATGCTCTTATCTATTTTAAGTATAATCTTCAACTTGAACTGAGGTAAAGATTAGAGAGGAGGATCCTTGCCTACCAAATGATGTTTCATGGATGGATATACATGAAAAAAGGGAACTCCAAGCAAGAAAAGGAAGAGAAGTACTTTTTTAAATTATAAAACTTGTGCAATTAAATTAATCATAAATTTTATAATACTTATAATATTTTTTCGTTTCTTTAATAGGTCCAAGAAATTTAACTATTAAGGTTGATAAAAAGGGGAAATCAACTATAACTACAAATGATATCGAAATTGAAGAGATGGATGAAGAAGATGAAATGAATTGCAAGAGATTATTATATTAGAGGAAGAGGATGATCCAAGTGACATTGATTTCGGAGATGAATGAAAATAGAAGGTTAGGATGTAGGATTTAAATATAGGAAATAGTATTTGACATCTTATTCTTATGTTTTGATTTTGTGAATTGGACATTTTGACTTTATTTTCATATATTATATTTCTAATGTTTTTTTCATGTCACTTATTTTTATTAAAATATGTCATATTTTATTTATCATGTCACAAATATTTGATTGAAGATTCAAAATATTTAAGAAATGATTCACGATTCGAATCTCGATTTGATACCCATGATTGACTGACCTAGCAAATGTATTCACATTTCACAACGAAAATATGCATGATATATTCTTGCATATAATGGATTACTTACGGAAAACCATGCACTACTCCCATGACCAAAGATATCAAACATATGTTTGAAGTAGGAGATCTTTTGGAAGATATAAAATCTTATCTTATCAGGGCTTGATTGGTAAGTTATTATATCTCACTAAGAGTATACCAGACATAAGGTACGCCATTCAATTTTTTTGTCAACTTTTATGTATTTCAACCATGATTCACTTTAATGTTGCATTATGTGTTTTGAGGTATATTAAAAATGCTCTTAGACAAGGGTTGTTTTTCCCTAGTGATTCAACTCTTTAACTAAAGGATTTTGTTGATTCTGACTGGACAATGTCTCTTGAAACGAGAAGATCTGTCATTGGATTTTGTATTTTCATTGGATCATCCCTCATATCATGGAAAGTAAGAAACAATTTGTCGTTTCTTGTTCATCATTAGAAGCTGAGTATAGAGATCTTGTTGTTCTTACTTGTGAGGTTCGATATCTTCTTGATGATATGAGAATCATCACTCATTTTTTAGCTATTTTATATTGTGATAATCAATTAGAAAGACACATTGCTTACAACTTCAACTTTCATGAACAAATGAAACACATTGACATCGATTGAAACATCTCCTGTGATAAGCTTCAAGCCAGGCTTTTCAATTTGCTTCCTATACTTCTCGTAGCAAGTTGCAGACATATTTACCAAACCTCTAGAGTCAACTTCCTTTAACCTCATCATTGTCAAAACTTATTGCCAAAACTTAGTCTGATGAATATATGATGCAACTTGAGTGTGACATTTATGGTTTTATGATTTTCGTTCGTTATTTTTCTCTATTTTTAGTTTCTTTCAACTTTTTTTGTTTTGTCTATAGAGAGGTATGATGTCTCTCATGTATGTACGTTCTTCATTTTAATAAAAAAAATTCTTCTTTGTTGTTTCTTTCTCTCTCATATTCGTCTCTTTCTTCCTTTCTTTCAGATGATGTTTGCATGAAAGTTGAGTCATTGCCTTCGTATGTAAAAAGGTTACACATTTTTTTGCTTTTGTTTTCTCTACTTTCGTTTGCTTTCTCTACTGATATCACCATGGAATCAGAAACCCAACAGTGACCAATGATTGAGATGACTATATTTCCAAACTAGAGCATACACCGAAAGATTTGGAAAAATCCCAAGAGACTCGTAGATAAGACAAGAAAGCATGGGAAACTAGGGAAGAAACTTGGGGTTTGATAGGTCTATCCTAGAGTCTGCTCTAAATGATGTGAAAAATGATATTGCTCACAATTTTTGTTGAGGACTTTAACGCGGTTGTCAAACAAGTACAGGGTTTGTATCTCAACTCTGATGGTCATTGATAGTAAGATTGTTCACAAGTTATGTGTTTTAAAGTATGATATGTTATTTTCTTCAAACACTTGCCATTGTTTTCTAGCTATTTTCTCTTACATTAAAGTTTACTAAATTGTTTTGCGTTGATACCTTGCAGTTTGTCGATAACAATAACATGTGATTTGTCGATGAAAATAACTTACACCATTTTGCATTTTTACATTCAATCACTGATATCTTTGAATACTAGTTGTACTAAGATAAATATGAATGGTCCAACGTCAATGCTTAGATTTCGTGCTAGTATAAATAGACACCATCCAATGTTGATGGTTTTTATAAATTAACAATGTAGTAACATAAATATACATAGTCCAATGTTGATTCTTAGAGTTTCATTCTAATATAAACATGCACTTTCGATGCCTTTGTATATTGCTAATATATGTCCTAACATAAATTTTTCATGAGCTGATATAATCCTGATGAAAATGATCTCCATTATATATGCAGGTTATGGATCTATATACACTAATATTAAATCATATAAAACACAATAGGCAATAACTTGTGTGTAGATATGACTTGAAGACATATTTAAAGGGCCCGAGGGCATACACAAGAGTGTTAAGGGCCACATGTATGAGGCTCAAGGCCACACATAAAAAGAACTTTTTATTGAGTTACCTCGTCAAAACCTGAAGGGAAAAATTCCTATCTAATTTTAAGAAACAAAACGTTCAGGGAAAAGACTACAATTGTTCTTTCAAAGAGTTCAACTATGGTAACTTCATTCCATTCAAACTCTTGAGAACTACTCCTCCATAGAGCTTCCAAACTAATATGGTCCCTTTTTGAAAACTTCCCTAACTCTTTACGAGCAGATGCATTTCAGGATAACTAATTGTTTATCTAATTGACATTTGCCTTCCTTAGTACCAAACTAGATACTCTAAACCTTTGAGGGATTAGTTTCAAAAAAATTAAACAAGTTCACACATTTTTAACGAATTTTCCATTTAAATCTTCACTAGTTATTATAATATTTTTTTTATCATTCACAAAAAATATATCTATATATTTATATAAAGGAACACTTGGATGTTGTATACAACCAAAACTTAATACATGGAAGGGTCTGCACATATTTGCAATACAAAAATTAAGAGAATAAATATTTCACAACCTTTTGGCATCTCCACATACGTCCAGTAAGAAAACATGGTGCAGACCCAAAATATTGCTACATCTTGATAATGGAAAATAACAAAACCCATTACTACAAGACTTTGGATGACTATTTATCAAAAGATAGAGATGGAAGCTCCTTAATACTTAATGATCTAAGAAATGTGAGACTAAAATATGTAAAGTGCAGTTGTACTGATTCACACACATACACGTCTTTCAAGTCCCACATGTTACATTTTTAAGTGTTTATAAGTTTCAAAAACTCCGTTAATATATGTCTATATAGTTTTACAATACTAAGAAAAAAAGAAAAGGAAGTCTAATAAAATTTACTTTCCAAAAGAATAGTCTTATGATGTCTTTCTTGTTCTTCTAAAATAAAGTGATGTTCTATAAAATGTTGAGAAGAAAAGGTAATATCATGATTTAAGTGAAAAGAAGAGTTCAAAGTATTGTAATCCTCTTTTAAGGATTCTTTCTCAACTATATTTTGTAAGGAGTGTTATATGAGACTCTTCTTCCTTTTAGAATTTTTCTAATATTTCCTCTTTTTCTTTCTTCTCTTATTCTTTCTTTCTCTTCTTTTTTCTTTTTTTTCCTAGTAAGAGCTTGCACTTTTTCTCCAAACTCTTTTTCTCTTCTTATATACTCTTTTTCTTCTATTATAAATTTTATTTCTTTTACTACAAGTTCTTTCATTTCTTCTCTAAGCTTTTTATTTTCTCATATAAAGGTGGAATAAAGTTCTTCTCATGCACACCTTTAAATCATGCCAATTCAAGATCTTTAATTTTCTTCTAATTGTAACATCTGCCTTTATTTCCACCAAGACATGGCATATTCTAAAAAACTCAAAGTATTCATGAACACTTTTCTTTCTTCATCTACTTAGTGGCATTCAAAATGTTTCTTAACCTTTATCTCCCAATCTAAATATTCTTCAATACTTTTATTTCCATAAAAAGAAGGAATGTTTACCTTAAGCTCTGTAGAATGAGTATGATTTTTAGGCATGTGATGATGTTTAAGGATTGAATGATAGGAATCATCATATTGATGACTACTATACATACCTTTTTCTCTTTGGGAATAGGAGTCCCTATGATGTTCTCTTCTTTTATTTGACCCCTCTCTATATTTACTCTTAGATTTGCATTGTTGTTGCATGTATTGAGCAAACATTGTTCTTAATTAGATCTTCCATTGATATTTCATTTTTTGTGTTTTCATCTCTCGAAAGTTCTCCCTTTTGATCCCTAAGACTACCATGTGCATTGGAATGATGAGAATGATCACTTGTTTTTTTTTTTTTTATTAAAAAGGCTTTCACAAGATTTTTAAAATTTCACAAAAATGAGCGAGAAAGGTTTTTCAAAAATGGTTTAGATTTTGGTTCCTAAAAAGAAAAGTTGTTGAAAGTTTACCAAGTAGACACTTAAGAAAGAGAGGTGAGTCACAAGTGGGCGTGCTTAGGTACCAAGTTTTTCTTAGTCAATCTTTTCTTTAGATCACATTTATAAAATCTCTTAATTAAAAACTTTAAAAATATTTTCTCTAAATGTGTGTGCAACGGAGTCCTAAAGATAAAAGGAATGTCAACTATATGTTTAAGAAATGTTTAAACCTAGTTGTCACGGAGACCAAGAAATGTGGTGTTGTGTTGGTAGGGAAAAGAAATAGGCAAATTTTGAAGTCATCAAATAACTGCTTTAGATATTTACTTGTAAATTGAGCCCCATTATCTATGTGAAAAATGAGAAACTTCAAATCTACACAATATCAATTTCCATACGAATATTTTGATCTTTTTTACCATAATAATAGTAAATGGTTTTATTTCTACCGACTTTGTAAAGTATTCAATTGCCACTACCAAGAACTTCATTTAACCTCTTTATTGAGGAATGGTCCTTCAATGTCCATTCCTCATTTGTAGAAAGGACATGGGTTCATTATTGATAGTTGTTTTGTTGGTGCCACTCTAGGGTCTCCGTGCTTTTGGCACTTTGTGCAAATTTTTTCGAACCGAGAACATTCTTCTTTCATTATTGTCCAATAAAACCCTACTCTTAATATCTTACTATTTATCGTTCTTCCTTTGATGTGGCTACCACACACCTTAATAATGGGGTTAAAAATCACCTTTTGAGCAAAGAATCCAACATAAATACTACAAGACAATATGATGGATAATAATTGCTTCAATTGGGTCTTTAAGCTCATTACACCAGTTAATAGTTGTTTATAAGAGTCTACATAAGACCATGGTCTTGGGTTCATATCTACTAATACACTTGACATCTCAAGGTTGTCTTGTATAACTAATCTATGATTGCCTATTCTTTTGGTGCTTTCCAACTTGGCAAGAGGTAGACCAGTGCATTTTGATCTCTAGGAACATGTAACTTAAAATGTTGGAATGACTTGATCATCTATTTCAACATTATCACTTATCTTAGTAGATGCGGATACTTTTCTTGAAAGTTTCCCAACACATACTTTGTTACGAGCTGAGAATCACTCTGAACAATTAATTTTACAAGTCCCATCTCTTGGGTGAGTTTTACATTTGCAATCAAAGCTTCATATTTTTCCTAATTGTTGGTTGTCTTACAAGAGAAATACAAGGACTACTTGACCAATACATTGTCAAGCCCCCCAAGAACTACGACCACTCTGCCTCCTTTAAAATTTAAAGCCTTGTCAGCAGATAGTATCTTGATTGGGACACTATCATTTCCTAACTCATTGGTGGAGTTCACTACCATGAGGTCAAAAAGAAACTAGGCTTTGAATGATCCTTTTGGTTTATAAATAAGTTTGTATTGTGACAACTCAAACGCTTTTTTCATGATTCTTTCTGCCACATTAATCTTTACATTGAAAGCGAATCTTTCTGGATTTAGTTTCAGCTAATATTTGTTAATTATATCAAACAATTCCTTTAAATCCATTGTATGTAAATAAACCTTTTTTAATTTACTACCATATCATCTACATACGCCTCTACATTACATCTGATCATACCATGAAAATTTTTGCCCATAGTCCTATAATAAATAAGATGGGATGGAGTTATTTAATTCAAAAGGCATCTGTACTCGAAAATAAAAGTTAGGCATTTCAGCAATGAAGATCATTTTGTCACCATCCTCTAAATGTATTAAGATTTGGTTGTACCCTAAACAAGCTTTCATAAAACTCAATATCTTACACCTCAATACCCCATCCTTTATATATCAATGTTAGGTAAAGGATATGAATTCTTTAGGCTACACATTTTCCACCTCCCATTGGATTTCTCTACCACATTAGATAATCATGTTAAGTATTAGGTTCACAAACATTATCAACCTCCTTTAATTTTTTGACCTCTTTTAATGTTGCCTACATTTTTTTTCTCCCCCTAGCTTCCTCCTCTTTTGAATCATGATAACATTATTTTTTATGATATTTTAGGCTTATTTTCATATTGAAATAAACTATTTCTAAACTTGAAATATGCTAAATTTCATGTTTTTATCTCTTTTTTATAAATAATTTTTTCTTGATATAAATAATTGGTTACTTGAGTTTTTAATAAAATTTTACTCCAAATCCCATTAATTTTGTCAAATAAATGAATAGGGGATACTTTTGGTCAAGAAGAACAATTAGAATTCTTGAAGAGCAAATAAGGCTAAAGTTATAATGTTGATGCTGACAGCTAGGTCGGGCTCAACAAAGTTGATTCTTGCGCCACTTATCAGAGTCAGGTTCAGAATGCGACTGTTGGGCCAAAAATACTAGAAATTGCAATGAAATCTAACTGTGTTTGGTGCCACTTTAGTTGGGTCGGACACGAACATCGCAAATCAAAATTTATTTAAAGAATTCTCTACATTCAGGTTAGGTACTTTTGGACACTACTCCCCTTTGGAGACTCCACTCAATCTCAAGGCTAGGATAAAAAAATGTAGCCTTAGGATGACGACTAGGGTTTGGAGGGCCCTCTTCTACTTTTTATATATCCATCTTCCTCCATTGTTCATCTTTCTAACTTATTGGGATTAGATGTAACCATTTGAATTTTCATGTAACCAATATTGGTTTCAATAAATATGTCTTTACATAGATGTTTTTCTTTCAAGATATTAGTATTTTGATTATGTGCATTAATGCTTGTTGTGTTGATTCATGACATGATAATTGATTTTAGGGTATTGGAAGATATCATTTGTAAGTAGGACCTGAATTGAAATATCAAATGAAAGCTTGTGAGCAAGATTCGTTTGTTATCTTTGTTACGATTGCAAGTTCTACTTATATAATTGATCAAGGAATTGATAGTTAATAAATAAGTTTAGGCTTATTCACCTAAAGAATTAAAGTCTCGGTATTATTGTTAGTTGACATTGACATTTGTTTGAAAAAAAAAAGGCAATTGATTTTATGCATGGAAGTGAGATTTGATGAAATTTTAATCCTGGCAATTGCATTCTATATCCACTCCGTTCTCTTTCTACATTCCAAATGTTCATTAAAAATTCAAAAATTAATTTAATTGTTTTAATTTTATTTTGTTGCATAAAATTTCAAACTTTGGATTATTCCTACTTTCACCTCATTCTCCTTCTTTAAAAACACCTCATTAACATATTTGCTAGTTGGGGATGCCTTTCCTATAATGTTATTCTTATATCTAAGACAAGAGTGTTAACAATTCTCTCATTTATTTATAACAAAATTATTTCTTGTGTTCCTCAACCTTCCTTTATAACACTTTCATGACATCCCTTGTTTACTCTTATAATCTTATAACACTTGCCAAGCCTTTATCTACCATATATTTCATTTAAATGTACAATTGATATGATTTCTTTTAACTTATTCAATGAGGATCTTTCTAAAAGTAAGTTGTGTGAAAATGGTGCAAAATAATGATGTACCTTTTCATCAATGTCTCTGCATAGGCCCACTCTCCAAATGTTATCCTTACCTCTATGTGGCTTTAGAATTTCACTTGTTCACTTGAAAACCAACCAACACTCAGAATGGTATGAGAGAATACATTAATATGTCCAACCCTACAAACATATACCAAAAAGAGGAGTCGATCTTCCGTGGTTTACCAATACTCGATGGACATTATGATTATGTATCATTGATATCACAACAAGATCGTGGTGTGGCATCCTCTAAATCCTTGTCAAGAAAAGAATCATGAAATTTTTCTCATCAGATCTATCTACCCCCACTCAAAAATGATAACACTGACTTGACATACCTTTTCTGGGATGAACTCATTACTCCTTCCCCAGCAAACCCCTCAACAATCAGGTTAAAGTCTCTAAAAGGTTGTGTTGCATGCTTATCCTTTTATTTCTCACAATGTTTTTTTTCGTTTGCATATGTCACCTTTTTGTTCCTTATATATCTCCAATAAACCTTCTTTAACTAATCTTTCAATTTGTCGAAGCAACATGTAGCAATTTTCTATGTCTTGTCCAGTAGTTTCATAGAAATGACATTACATCATGCGATCACCTCCCATTTGCTTGTTTGTCCTTGGTTGAAATTGATAAGCTTTAATTTGTATTTTATTTTCATGCATTTTTATGTTGATTTTGTTATTAAATTGGTTTAAATTTAAATTTTATTGTCTTCTACAATTCATTTTATTATTTAATAAGTTTCATGGTGCAAGAGTGAGTTTTGTTGAGAATTAGGTCAAATCTGAATAGAGAGAAAAAAGAGAAGATGAATTAGAGGGAAGATGTAGAGAAAGGGCATAAGTGACTTTTGGCTTAAGCGAAGGATACAATTTGTGCTAAAACTCACTTAAAGAAGATTATAGTGTAACCCTAATTTGAAGACGTCAACGTTGTTGGGAAGTGAATTACGAGATAATGGTCGCATATTGACCTAATAAAAGGAACGAAAGCTATAAAAAGCATAAACTAGGTCAAAAGGAACACACTCTTGGACGGCTGCTGCTTGGAAGGAGATCATTATTTGTTTGACAAGGCAACAACAAAAAATATTTTAATGAGTTATAGGACCCAGGTAATTATGGAGTTCTTTTGAAAAGTATGACAGAGCCATCTAATTAGTTTTCTCTGTTTTGATATGTGGTTTGATGAGAAAGACTTTTGAACTCATGTTATAAATATTGAAAGTAGGAACCTCCTCATGCGTTCATGTTGCTCTCATTTTGAAAAATATAATTCAGGTGGCTTCCTCTGTTTTGATATGATATGTGGTTTGCTGATAAATACTTTTGAACTTATCTAACAGATATGGAAAATAAAAACTTGTGTTCATGTTTCCTCTCATTTTAAAAAAACATACCGTGTTCATGTTTTCTCTCATTTTAGAAAAAATAATACAGTTATAATGTTATGGAAAGTAAGTGTGTTCAAGTGACTTCCTCTGTCTGATACGTAGTTTGCTGATAAATACTTTTAAAACTCAAATGGAAAAAGAAAAACAGATATGAACATATCACATCTAAGTAAATAAAAAAATTATTTTTTTTAACATGTAACAGTATCAAATAGGTATAATGATAGGTAAGGATGTCAAAGTATCATGGTCCAATTTAATTTTCTTATATTACCTGTATATAAATGAAATAACATATTTAAAAATAACTTTATAACAAAATAATAGTTTCTTCAAATTATTTTATACTGTTTAATTTAATAGGAATATATACTTTCTCAAGAGAAGAATATAAAACGAGCAGAGTATATTAATGTGTTGTAAGAAAACAAAAAAATTAGAACAGGTATTCCCCATTTACTGCAGCGTTCCAAGCAAAACTCCAACGTAATGAAGGAAATGTGGAGAAGAGAAAGAAAGAGATGGAGATGAGAAGCAGTGAAGAGATAGAAATAGGAAGAGACATAACTCCAACATTCACTCCTCTCTCTTTCTCTCTTCACAATTCCCATCTCAACACTCACTGCTCCACCTGTTTCTCTCCTCTTCCCACCCCTTTTTCCTCCATTCCCGCTCCCATTCCTAATCCCTCCTTCTACTGCTCCCCCTCCTGCTCCGCCGCCCTTTCCACTCTCCACCACTCCTCCGCCGAGACCCACCTCCCTCCTTCCTCCCATTCCTCCCACCTCCGCACCGCCCTCCGCCTCCTTTGCTC
>Ga0123340_1005685_pt1 | contig 11888 bp, 7 predicted proteins | sample SirMexnodulemix_FD_89961 | JGI IMG/M metagenome (GOLD analysis project Ga0123340, IMG submission 89961) | Root nodule microbial communities of legume samples collected from Mexico - Siratro Mexico nodule mix | ecosystem: Host-associated > Plants > Roots > Nodule | place: Mexico: Nepantla... | reverse complement strand
TTTATAATTGTAAATATATATATGTAAATATAACCTAATTACATATATATACTATAATAACCTTGTACATTAAGGTGACTAAATATGTATTCTCCTAAAAAAAAAATAACAACTCATCCTCCTAAAGTTTTTTTTTTATATATATATACTTCACTTCGTTAAAAGCTACATGTCTTAGTTATAACTTTTTAAGAAAAATAAACATTTCTAGGATAGTGTAGAAAAAGTTGGTTGTCACATAAACTAATTTTAAAATTAAGTTAGAAAAGTTTAAAAACACCCCATCTAAACAAAAAAGAAAAATACTACTTATACAGCTATTTAAATATATACAAATCCAATTTTACAATTCTTAATTGAAATTTTCAATGTAATAGAGTCAGTATCATTTTGCAAAGCTTTAAAGAATTCTGAAACAATTATAAACTTTTTTGAGAAGGATCCCTGTATCATCAATCTCTTACGTGAAATTTTAAAATTAAAACTAAGCAACTAATTAAAAAAAAGGATATTTTGTAGAAACCATTTAGTAAATCATGAAAACTTGCAGGTCATCAAAATATATTTACCACTAAACAAATTTTTTTAAAAAAATATTACAGTATACCAATGTGCTACAGATTCCTAAAATAACTTAATTTCATCAAAACTTTCGAATTCAATGTTAAAAAAAATAAAAAACTACTTATTTTCACAAGCTAATCACTACATTTTCCATCAGTTTTTACCACCTTGGCACTTTGGCTGTCTTCATCTTGTAGGGACAAATTTACATTTTTATCATTCATATTTTGATTGATTGAACTTTCATTAATTGAAGTGGTCTTCTTGTCTTGATTAAAAGGTAGGCTTCCCTTGTCAAGGTTGCTATTCTGAGTTGCATTCTTAACACTTCCTTGGTCTTCATGCACCACTGCATTTGCTTTAATAGCACTAGGTTGTTTTTCATCGGTGACTGGATTTGCTTTATCTTTCAAACTTTCCTCCCCACTGCTAATAGGCATCTTCGCTTGACCTATATCTAATCTTCCCTTCTCTAAATTGCTATTGACCTGGCTTCCAACAGCAACTTTAGGAGGTTCATTCTCTTGTGTCTTATCTTTCGGTGTGGAGCTCGGATCAGAAGCTCGAAAGTCTTTTGTGGAATTAACATCTTGCTTCAATGTAACTTTATCAGCCAAAGGAGTTACCGGTTTGTTCTGTTTAGACAATATAAATAATGTGAGTGAATTTTCAATTTGTCAAACTATTGCATGATGCAAGAGATTTGCAAGTTATATTGTAAATGAACCTTTGGGTCAGAAGGCAAATTGATAGAGATGGATGGTTTTGTCAGAGAGCTCACTGCAGGCTTAGTGTCTACGTTCTGTTTTACTGGAGCAATTTTAAACTGTGATACAGTATTTGAAGGAGAATCAGTCCGTGTCCCAGAAGCAGCTGTAGTAGATTTTAGCACAGGATTTGAAGTTATATTACCCTTCACGACTAGTTTTTCATCTACTAATTTGGGTTTTACATGAGAATCGGAAGATCCCAACAAGGAAGGGTGCTGAGATGGCTGTTGAGGTGGTACAGAGCTACTGACAACCTTCTCCACAGTATTTCTACTCTGCATTTGATTTTTAACTGATGTGGATGTTTTAACTGCAACCAATAAAAAGAGGTTATTCAAATGTCATGCATAAGATTGAAAAATAACATTTACTAGAACAATAAACTATAAATAACCTTACTACAAGATTGATCAGTCTTACATGTAATCTGCAAGTAATAAACTTAATAAAACAGAGAGAACTACTAACGTAAGAATGGAAGGAAAGTTAGAGATTGAAGAGAATAGTTTAGACCATACAAATCTTCTTTGCGATGACATAAAACTCCTTAAAATATGTTGAGGTTACAATCTTTCTTTGAAAATATTCTCAAAATATTCTTTGCACATTCTAAACAAATTACAGTGCTTGAATAGGAAAATTTAAAATCGTTAAAGACAAAATATACGGGTAAAGGAGTAAATTTTAAAAGAAACTAAAATTTCATTGTATGTTACTTTTCATTCACCGATAGTCAAGATTTTCTTCATAGACATCAACAGTGTTTTTTAGATATGTCAAACACTAATCTTTCAATGTTTTTTCATTTCATCTTTTGTTTATTGTTTCTTTTATTGATGATCTAAACCATCATGGATCATTTCCATGATTATTCTTGAGTTTCTTGGACTGAACATGTTAGATTTCACATCCTATAGAGGACCTTATCAACTACTAAATAAACATCCGCTTCCTTTGGAGAAACCAAGTCTAGAAGTTCCTGCGGTTGTGGTGCGACTTCTAGTCACCAAGCATTTTCTACTCCCCCCAATCGTTCCACCCATTGGAATGGTTTCCTTCTCAATCCTCACTTCCATTTTATTACCTGAATCTGAGTTTGCTTTTCCATCTGCAACCCAAAAGGTGGTCATCACAATGGCAACCTGCATATTTCCCTCTGTTTTCCTTTCATATTGCTTCTCCATCTGGCTATTGGCCTATCAGTTGCTTCCTCCATATTCTTATTCTCAGTCATCTCTTTCTCTGTAGATTCACAACATTTATAACCGGATTGATAGAAAATTTTGTTCTTGCCATTATCAAAAAGGTTGTTCTCTGTCTCTTTTGTTCCCTTGATGTTTTTTCCTCCACCACCTGATTCTGATAATGATGTCTAGATTTGTTTCTGTTTCTGGTTCATAAAAGGGATGTTTTCCCCAGCATGATGTTCCTTGCTTTCCGCCTCCGTATCAACCATAGGACTTCTCCCGATCCTCTTATCAACCCCAAAACAACCCATCAGCGCCATCTCTGCCACCATGATTCTTGATCCTAAAACTCCATCTTTGCTTCTATGTTCATATTTTTGGTCCCGAATGCCAATGGGTTGTTTTTGTTGGGTTTCTACTTTCTCCTAATTATTCTAACTTTCTTATATTCTTTTCTTGCTAGTTCTCTCCAAACCTCTATATTCTGTTATGTTTTCTTCCACCCAAGATTCATTATCTTTGCTTCCAGTTCTTTTGACCAAAATCATACTTCAGTTAGTATATTTTGACCAGCAGTTTCACAAATGTCCACCAGGCTGCCCTCAGATTGTGTAATCTCCATGTTAGCCACCAGTTGAGAGCATGACCTCTGGAAGAGCTTTCACTGGCTTCATATGCACTAATGGCTTCAAAACCATTCCTCAAACCACCAATAAGCCTCTTTTCCATCAAATGTTGGAATCATCTTCAAAAACCCAGTACCGAGAGCTCCAAGATCAAAAGACTAGCTTGATAGAAACTTGGTACTAATTAGAAAGAAAAGAATAAGGGGGTTCTCCTGCTTATAATGTCTAACTAGCAGAACTTTGAGGTCTATGCATCCTAATGCCCAGAGGCCCAGTTCTCTCGCATATGGCAAGACTATCTCTATTTCAAACTTCCCTCTTATTTATAGACAATCTGCCTTAATTCCTCTCTATCTCAGCCCAACAAACTAACATATATCAACAACTAACTAACTTCCTAAATCTCTCACTAATACTATCAACTAAAATGTATTAACAGACCTAACAAACATTAATACTATTTGATAGTATTGAGATATGGTAGAAGGAAGATAGCATTGATGCCATAGAGAGATTATATTTATAAACACGGACAGCTTGGGAAGACCGTTAAAAGCAAAATAAAATTATAAAAGGCAAGACACATATATCAATTGAATTGGCGATTTGTACGCCAACAAAGTCTTATTCAAGCTATTTGGTTATCCCACTCCTGCCATGAAATGTAAGAAATCCAGCAACAAAATGGTGATAGCAATGCACTCATTCAATGTTACTCCAAAATTTGTGCTTTTATATTAGAAAAATGCTTCGTTGTATAGATAATCTAAAAATAGTCATACTTTTTTTTGAGGGGGAAGGTGACACAAGAAATATATTGATTAAGTTCGTGGTCTTTTAGGTTAAAACAAAACATTTGCATCTTACCATGCATCTGAAAGATCATGAACATTTCAAATCACACTGGTAAATAATATCCATATGCACAGTACACACATGAAACAGGGGAATATAATCAGTCCCACGGAAAGAGCATAATTAACTAGTGTTCCTCTGATTAGGCATTAAAGGTCCACATTCGTCAATGAGAGTAATCCTAAAATAAATTTGAGAATCACCAAAAATTGATTTGAGAATTTGTAGAACTTTGGAACAGTGAAGAGATGAAGAAAAATGCCGTGTAGATAGCAAAGAAATCGAGCTCCATTTTACAAAGAAAAAGATGAGAAGAGGTGAGAGTTTGATGTAATGACCAACATACCATAGTTTTGATTTTATGTTATTGTAAAGGTAAAAATGTCATCTGACATGAGTATATTTTCTTTCTTCTTTTTTATCCAACCAAATAAGGGAGAAAGAGAAGTTAATTATTTTCTTCTTATTCTCTTAAATCAAACAACCTAGAATACTGACCCACTTTTCTTTTCTCTCTTATTTCTTTCCTCCCTACTTCTCACATCCAAACAAATGGATGACAAAAATAAGAGGTAAAATGGAGCAAAATCAATGGAAAAAACATAGAAAATCCAGGAATTTAATTAATATGAAGATAAATTAAAATAAAACAGAAAAAAGGTCCAGAAAAAGTACCAGGGTCCGACACTCCAGGAGCAGTTAACTTTTTAAATGGCATATCAAGGGCTAAAGATAAAGAGTGTCGGGTTGCCAGCTGTTCAGCAGTAGTATATTGTGTGCTGGTTGATATGGTTCCAGAATTGACAGTGCCATCTTTCTTTCGTAAAATGCTCCACCTCTGTGAACATTTGTAGATAACTCATGAGAATTAATAGAATAAAAAATAAATAACAAAAAGGTTAAAACATGAATATTCAAAAAGACACAAAGTAAAATGGTCCATTTCGGCAAGTTTTAGGATAACCTATGCCGATGTGTAGAATATAAAGTAAATAACAGTAAAGGTGAAATGAACTGGATCAGTTATCAAATGACATTAATATTCACAAAATAATCAGTACACAAGTAAATATTCACAAGGATACACAGATTCATCCATTAGAACTAAAAATATCACAAATGAGAAGTTCTTGAAAGAGTTGGACATGAAAAAATTCATTGATGGGATTTGAACCTAGGAAAACTGGATCATAACCAGGCATCTTACCTGACTAGAGGACAACCAATAAAATAGACTCAGTGCCAAAAGTATTGTATTAAAATTAAACATAACTGACAACTTTGTTTTTCCTTTACCATTTTAGAAACCAGAATCAAGGGAGAAAGGGATGACGCACATAACACACAACGTATAGTTGTACACCAAAAAGAGCAACTTTTCAACAGGCCCAACTTCAACAGCTGCATAATCAAGCTCAACTACCCTCTCCCAATAATAAAATTGAAGGGTATAAATCTGCCATGGTAGATAAGAGTAACAGATTTCAACTAACTAAAGACCATTCTTTGCATCCACAGATCAAGCGGTCAATATATAAATAGGATGACAAAGATATGGCCTCCTATCAATAGTTAACTTCAAATAATAATTCTCACCATTACTTAACTTGTTAATTCTTAGAATTTGGAATTAAGGTCTAATTTGATACTACAAAACCAACCTATAAGATAAGAATTGTCAACACTTGTAAGGGTGTGGGATCTCAACACATTCCCTCACATCTGGACATCTAGAGCAACGAAATATCCAAGTGCTCCAATAACAACAGCCCTTCTGCCTGGGAATTGACATCTATTGTGTGCACAAATACGGGTGACCCATTAACAGATTTAAGACAGACTTTGATATAAAATTAGAACTTAGGCTTAGGACTTAACTCAATCTCATAGAACTAACTAATAATGTCAGGACCGCCTAAGCCATAAAGGGACAACATTGACCATATATGATATATTTTCAATCGATGGAATCTCAAAACATCCCTCCGAACTGAAACTTTAGCATAGATAAATGTGGATGGTCCAATAACAAATCTAAGATAGGTTTAATACCATACTAAAATTTGGGATTAAAACTTAGCTCCATGAAACTGGCTTGCAATATGAGAATTACCCAAGCCTTATAAGGACAATATTGATTATATTTCTAGTCGATGTGGGATTTCAACTAATTTTAGTAATAATATTCATGGTTTAATAAATTGATTGTTTTAATATAGTAAACAATAGAGGACGAACATTTAATGAACTCATCGCATAACAAGCATGAGATTAAACCCCTAAAATCCTAAGAATCAAACAATAATTTTATGTTGTTAATTTTGGATTTTACAAAAATAGGACCGGTTTTCAAATGTAATGATATCATTCATACAATTAATCTTGGTGTCTGTCTTTTATGAACTACCAATGAAATATTCACACAATTACTAAGAAAACTGGTTTTATAAATTTTGTTGATTTGAAAACCACCTGTGCTAACTGTGTAGGACTTCTCTTAATAGGAAAGTTGTCTCCTTTTGCCATGGTTGCCCAATTCCCTTCGCCCCATCTCTGAACAGCAGCTCGTAGTTGTATGTCCTCTTCCTCTGACCATGTTTTTCGTTTTCTTTTGGAGGCCAGATTACCACCAACTAATCCTTTAGATTCTATACCATCTGTTGATGGTACAGGGTGTGTTGGTAATGTTTGTCTCTGAACAGTGACTGGAAAAACAATGTTTGTCCCTTGCATCAAATTAGAGGGTTGTGAACTGTCAATAAGAGTTCTAGATGAATGGCAAACTGGAACGTTTATAGTTAATGGAGCCTCGATCGTTGAGCTACTGGGTGCAGATTCACTTAGTGTGCGAGAAGCAATCATTACCTGATAAATAAACAATTCCCAAAAACAGGCGTTCAAAATTCAATACCAAGAAATAACGCAATTGAAAGTTTAACAATGGAACTGTAAAGAGAACTCAATTATTCCTCACTACATGGTTTTTTTTTTTGAACAGCAAAAAAAAAATAAAATAGAAAGAAGCACTTCAGGGGTGCTCCAACCCTTATACAACACAGCAGGTAAAACAATACATCCAAAACAGCTATGCAAGACAAAATTAAACCAAGCATGCTAGAGCCACTACTGATACTAATACATATACGGGTACCTAACAAAAAAGACTATAACCAACCCATAATAGCGAAAGTTGAAGAACTGAAAACTAGACCCGCTATATAAAGCACTCTTAGGCAAAACTCCTACGCTTGTAATGAATCTTTTGCATAACTCAAATCCTGAAATTGGTCCGAACGCCTCGGTCGCTTGTATCATCCGTGAAAGACTTACCTCACACCACCTTTATGTGCCCGTATATGAATCCGGAGCCTCCTAAAATTCAAATGCTGATTTGAGTTGCAAACTTGGTCATAGCAGCCGACCCACTTAACTTGCAAAACAATCAAACTCCTATTCTGTCGTGCAAATAACTAACAAACTAACTAGTGAACCTCTTTACCCGAAATTCCGCTATATCAGCCAAGCGATTCTATGCCCGTGATTGTAGGCACCTCACTGGAGAGAAGTGCCAATCCGAAAAAGAGAAAGAGGTCCTCTTCAATTTGTACCTAAGCCATAGCCAGCCCTTTAACTGAGCTAAACTGAAAATTTCCTCAGCATCCATGACCCACCTTTAAAGACCACCTTATTTCTTTGATTCCATATCTCCGAAGCAATAGCCACCCACAACCCTCTCCACACTCTATTACCACTCTGCCTCTGCCTTTGACTAGAAAAACAGAAACTCTAGAAATTGTCTAGAGAAGACTCATGTCTGACACCCACATACCCTACCCACCTATCACATAGATCCCAGACATGTTGTGCCACAATACAATTATTAAACAAGTGTTAAGTTGTTTCTACTCCATTTTGGCATAATGGGCACTGCATATTCCCTAACTGAACTCCCCTTGCTAAATTATATCTAGTTGGTAACCTATCCAATAACAACCTCCATGCAAATACTATTGCTGAAGACGCTATTTTTAAGCACCATAACAATTGGAATATCTCAGAAGTCTGCATTAGATCCTCCCTATTCAAAATATTGTAGCCAGACTTAACTATATATTTTTGGTGTTCCTCACCAGCCCAAACCAACCTATCTTGTCCATTCACCTTCCATCTCGATAGTCTAGATCTAATTTTATTTACAATAGGATTCCAAAACTCACATCTCCTTGGGTTTCCACCGATTATCATACCTAAATACTTAAAAGGTAGATCCATTTGCCAGCTACTAAGGCATTTAGAATACACAAGTTTATCTAACATTGAGATTACCACAACCCTAACCATAGAAAGTTGACCCTAAGCCCTGAAACCAACTCAAAAGATCTCAATACTGCTTTAGTAACCACCACATTGTGATACGAGGGATTACAAAAAAAGAGCGTATCATCTACAAATTGCAACAAGTCTACCTGCACTCCCTGACTACCCACCTCCACGCCTTTGAACAGACTAGCACGCTTGGCTTCCCTCACTAGCCCAGTAAGGCCCTCATCAACTATAAGGAATAAGAATGGCGCCAACAGATCACCTTGCCTAAGTTCCCTCTTTGGTATAAATTCCTCACTAAATGGTGTTGTCTACTTATATCAATCAACATCTTTTAATTCTACCAAATATCAAATTTTCAATAAAATTTAAAGGTTTTTTTATTGGTTCCATCTAATACATTTTTAGGTCTTCCCCTATCAATTTTTAATCAAAAAATCTTTACCTAGTTCTAGTTTTCTGAATGAAGACTCCACTGGTCTTCTTACATGACCTAACCACCTTTGGCAAGTTTCTATCATCTTCTTTATAGGTGCTACATCAACTTCCTCTCATATTCATTCCATTCCTAATCCAGTGTGTTTTTCTTTTGTATATTCATTCTCTCTTTACCACACCTATTTGTTGCTCTTGCGGGCACTTTACTGCCTACCATTCACAGCCATACAACATTATTATTCTTATAGTTAGTTGTCGAGTAAAGCCAAGCTAACTTGCAATCATGTATTTATTAATCTGATAAAGTTCTTTTGGTTACTATAAGTAGAAATCTCCCCTACAGTCAGAATGAAATTAGTAAAATTTACACTGGTGATTCTAAGCGTATCCTTACCCAGTGACATAAGGCACAAGAATCGTTTTGTTGATTTGTTGTTGATGAATCTAACAAAAAATAATTATACAACTATCTATAAGATATTGAGATAGAATGTGCAATAACTAGGGCAAGCACATGTACCTTCACACATGCAGCCGCCTCTGATGCAGATTCCACACTTACAGGAGGTAATGCTTCTAGCTCACACTCTAAGTCACTGTCATCCTCCTGGAAATGAGACTCCAAAATAAGTATGAACATATTTAATATTAATCCAAAAATCTAAGCACAAAAATCCAGTGAAAAAATGATAATACAGCATGTTGTGAAAAGCTAATCTGAGATAGAAATTTGAATAGTAAAGGATACTCAACTACTATAATCATTAGTTAAGTGACTATTTAGTCACTATCATTCATCTGATTAAACATTTGTCAATTTGACCCAAAACGGAACTAATGGTAATATTTATGAATTAAAATTAAGCCAATAGCTTCTACCTTGATTTTCATGTACTCTAATATTGGCTATACGTATTTGGACACATAAGACCAAACATAGGAGACGCTATAAAACTTGGTTGCGTCCAGGACTTCAAAATCATAAACACAATGATCTTGCACTTGCACATCACGAAGTAACCAAAATTCATTCTCCCTTATTTAGCACCAAATAGAATTATCAGATTGCTAAAGTAACCATTAAACAGTCATAAGGAATTTCGCTGCTGACACATGACCAAAACCCTTTCAAAAAATTCAAATGAAATAGTAAATTCTCCATGAATAAATGCATAAAATTGTACTGAGATGGATAAACATAGCATGTATATACCTGTTTGACAAAATAGCTTAATTAAGGGCGTATTCAATAATAGAGCCACATTTGAATAAACAAAGAAGACAAAATGAAATAAGTCTTTTTGAAGGTTAAAATTAACTTATGCATTTACTCAAATTACATTCTTATTTTCTTCTTTTCAAAGAGTTCCTAAATATTTATCATGTATGCACTTCCGTACAAGTTGTTTCTATACTTCAAAGGGGGAGCACAGCTAAACTGTTTTCATACAAGCTACACCTATTTTCAAGAGTTATCATGGACATTTCATAAGCTCTACCAAACCATCCATTCTACAAAAGTCTATCTGCGAAGGCTTTTTCTTTTTTTTTCATTACACACACTAATCTCACTTAGGGTTTTGACAAACACCAAATACAACACCAAATACGTGGACATCCCAACCAGTTTGAGCCAAACTCAAGCACTTTGGTTAAGCAACGTGAGTCTCTCGCCACTCATATCAACCCAAGTCGGTCTATGTGGTAAGATATAAGTTCAAAGAAGTTGTAAACAAGTTCCTTCCAACATACCCTAAAACTAATTTGAGAAAAGATATTTTACCTAACAACAAATTAGAATAACAACGAAATTTCACAAGAATTATACTGACCAAAGGTTCAGCCCCAACTTCAAAACTTTCCGGCAAAGAATGCCGATAGGCCAAATGCCGCCACAGCATTTGATATTCCCTAACATTAGAAATCCCGGTCGCACTTTTCTTCACCAGCTCGCTCCAATCAATCTTCGGCTTAGCGTAATGCGCAACTTCCTGAAGTAAGGTGAGCACTGTAGTTGGGTCGTACCTGCTCAAAATCCCAAATCGTTTGAAGTCTTCGAAGTCACAACACAAAATTATAAACAAATTAAAAATAGATAAATAAATAAATACCTCTGCATCAGCGCCACAGCATCTTTCTCCGTGAAAGACACTCTGGTCTTCTTCTCCGACATTGCCGTGTCTTAGTCGAAGCAGAAAAAAAAAATAGAGAGAAAAAAATTGATCCCTAGCAATAAATAGATGAAACAGAAGGGAATTGCAGAGAGATTGACGGAAGAAGAAGAAGAAGAAGTGTGTAAGAGAAGAATGGAGATTGAGAAATTGTGTCGACCAAGTGATTACTTATAGAGATTACTCCCTTATTGACTGGAATCATGGGAACAGATAATAAGAAATTAAGAGTAGAAGACAAAACACCAATACAAAATCATTGGAGTTACTTTATTTATGGAAGGATATTAGCAAGTGTTTATTGAAAAAAAGAATGCTTCAATTCTTATTTATTAGCAATATCCTTTGACCAAAAATAATTTCTCCTGAGAAGTCTGAATACTTTATTAAGATGTGTACAAAAACAAAAGTAATTATATTACTTGATAATAATTATATAAAAGCATGTATATTATTAAAAACAGACTAAGATGGGAATTGATAAAAAAAATATTGTTACATTAAAAATGGTATTTATTACCCTTTAACGAGATTATTAAGTTGTGGGTAAGTATTTGTTAAGATTCATTTTGATCTTTAATATTTAAAAATAATAATTTTGGTTTTTTTATATTTTAGATGAAATGAAAATGAAACCAGTCCTTTCAAAATTGTTACAATTTTCAATTTTTGAACTTTTTTAGTACTTGCTCTATAATTTATATAATGGTCTATGAAAATTACAAAACACAACTTATGTTCGAGGAAAAATTTATACATAAAAATGTATACATTATTCTTCCTGTGAATTTTATGACTTTTATTGGTTTGGAACAAGTTTCAAAGTTTCTATAGAAACAAATATAGTAAAACAAGTTTCACATTTTGAATTAGTCTAATAGATTTATCTAAATCTAAAAACTGAATAAAGATAGATTTTTAAAAGATGAAAACTAAAATTAATTTTAAAAATTA
>Ga0123340_1005680_pt1 | contig 11892 bp, 6 predicted proteins | sample SirMexnodulemix_FD_89961 | JGI IMG/M metagenome (GOLD analysis project Ga0123340, IMG submission 89961) | Root nodule microbial communities of legume samples collected from Mexico - Siratro Mexico nodule mix | ecosystem: Host-associated > Plants > Roots > Nodule | place: Mexico: Nepantla... | reverse complement strand
GTGTTATAATAATGAATAAGAGGACTTTCTTACTGTTATATAACATAGTAAGAAAGTCCTCTTATTCATTATTATAACACATTTCACATTATAATACCATCATGTACAACATTCCAAATTTTTAAAAATATTATAAAATTACTTAACAGCTATAAATTATTTAATATTATTCAATTTATATCATTTTTTTAGGATTATTAGAAAAAAAAGTTGACACTTAAATCTTCTAAAAAATATTTGAAGATTTGAGAGTCAAAACTTATATTAACAAAATATATATATCATAAAATTAGATTTAAGAATCTAGATATTGGATAAATATATGATTTTCTCTATTTATAGTTTAAGTGGAGGATCAATAATCTTAAATAAATGATACAATACGAGGTAAAACCTTAGATCAAACTAATTAACCCCTACTTATAGATTATTACAAATTCATATGAATAAGTTTTGATTTTTAGGAATGATTATTAGAATTTTATAAGTTTTGATTTTTAGGAAGGATTATTAGAATTTTACTATGATGGAACATATTTAACTATTGAGAAGGAATATCTTTAGAGAATAAAGATATTCTTCTGCATTCAATACCATAAATAAGGTTAAATGTATGAATCCAATTTCTTACTATTCACCATTGACATATCATATCTTATTACTTATCTCTTTCTAACTAAATCAAGTTGAATTACAACGATATAGTTTATATAGTTTACAAATGAGTAATGACCACCCGTGACTTTTATATAATAAGAGTAATTGTGAAGTCGCAAATCACACCAAAATATGAAAAAAGAAAATATGAGAGAAACTTATGAGAAAACATTTATGAGGGAAGCTCTACTCCCAAGGTAGAGGAAAGGAGATGTGCATATGTATTGTAGTCTGTTTGTATTTTTGTGAGGTAACCCTAAATCCTCACAACTAAAAAAGTATTTATCAAAAGTTTATTAAAGACTTGCATCGGGACTTAGGGTTAATTTATGTAAGAGGTCAATAAAAGGGTAGGGACTGATCAATTTAGCTTAGGGAGATACTTTGTCTTGCTTAAATGTAAAATTACGAATTTTCATTTTGTGTACTTAGGAGCACCAATAGGAGATAATCAAAGCAGAGTTATGTTCTGGAAAGAGTTGATTGAGAAAATGAGAAATAAGCTTTCTAGGTGGAAGGGCAGACACATTTTTATGGCAGAAAGGGTTATGCTAATACAATTTGTTCTATCCTAATATATTATTTACTATATATTTGTGTTTAAGATTCCTAAATTTGTATATAAAGAAATGATAAAGATACCACGTGACTTCTTGTGGGGATGAGGTATGGCAGGAAGAAGATAACCTGGGTTAAATGGGATTCTTTGTGTAAGAGTAAATTTAGTGGTGGACTAGGCACTAAAGATATTATGAGCTTTAATAAGGCCATCCTAACTAAGTGGAAATGGAGGTTATGAACCGATAAAAAAGGGTTGTAGAAAGAGATTTTTGTATCAAAGTATGGGTCTTGGAGAAGTATAGTTCAAGATAAAAATAGTAGGAATGAATCTGGATGGTGGAGGGACCTAAGAAGCATTTGTGAAAATACCGAGGAAGGTATATGGTTTAATGAGAATATTGCCTGGAGGATTGGTAGAGGAAACAAGGTTGTTTTTTGGGATGATTGCTGAGCAAGGGATTTTATTTTGAAGGAGAAGTTTATAAGAATTTATGCAAATTCGACCCAAAACAATCTCAAAATAGAAGAGTTATGGGTTTGGCATGAGCAAGTTTGAAATGGAATCTGAATTGGAAGGGGACTTGGTTTGAATGGGAAGAACAAGTGTTTTGGAATTTTTTTCTTTGTATTCAGCGATGCAAGTTTTTTCCTAATGAAGAAGACTATGGATATGGAGAGGGACTAAAGAAGTAGTATATACAGTAAAAGATGCATATTGCAAAGTTATAGGGATTGGACTAGGTTAGAAAGAGGAAATGTTCCATAGATTATGGAAGATTAGAGCCTTACCCTCTTCCTAGATTTGTGCTTAGAGGGTAATGCTTAATAGGCTTCCCATTAGAGATAATTTGGCAAGGATTGGCATCCCAGATAAGAGTAAAATGTGTATTTTATGTAATCATTGTGAGAAAAGTGTGGGCCATCTAATGTTTACCTGCAAAGTCTCGAGCTCTATTCGAAAGCTTTGTGAAAATTGTCTAAGTGTGCAACTAGTACACCATAACTCAGCCAAAATTCATTTTATGTGGTTTGGGCAAATTGTGGATAGACGAAAAGGGGAAAATGTGTAGAGTATGTTATGTTGTACTAGTAGTTTGGCACATAAGGAAACATAGTAAAAATAGTATCTTCAATAACAATAGATACTGGATGAGATTCAACCTAAATCTTGGGTTGGGGTTAGAGAAAAATACAAAAATATATTTTTCTCCATTTTGTGATTGATGCCTACAACCATGTCTAAGTTTGAATATGATTAAGTAACATGAGTAGCCAAAGGTGGTAGAGGAGGTTTTTATTCTTGAATTAGACCCTCAGTTTTTTGGTCTGAAACAAAACCAAGGCCTGAGGGTATATACTGTCTGGACATTGGTTATTATTGTTTTTGTTAGTAGGTATGGTTGATGTTGGTTAAGCAGGGTATAAAAGTGATGTGTAGTTACAACGGAGAAATTTTTCCTCTAACAATATGATAGACAAAATTTTTAGCTAATAGAACGAAGTTTTGACCAAGCCATGTGATCAGTAGGATGTTATATATTTAGAATGTTGTTTTTTTAGATTATATCAATACAAATCTTTCTAGGCATGATATTTTTTGTAGAGGGGTTGTATTCGTGAGTTCCGTCGATGGGTTAGCTTTTGATAGCATTGGCTTGGTTTGTACAACTATGAACTTTTCAGTTATGTGTGTTGTATTCAGGTTGGGTAACCTTTTTTACCCCTTTTTTTAATTCTTTATTGCCTAAAAAAATAACTTTTCTCAAATTTTACTCGGGTCCTTTATAAAATATTTCATTATCTGAGATAAACTGGTTTTATAATTCATATTTTTAACTTTCAGTTTATATGAGATATATTTTGAAATATTGGTCATTTTACATAATTTTACTGTATAATTTCTTTGATAATATTCTTGATATCTATTGTGATTTTCCTTATTGGAGTAAAGGTCTCATGATCATGATGTACCAGTTTGGCATGCTTGTTTCCTTGGAGATTGAGATGAGTTAAATTGAAGTGTTGATAGTGGAGTTTAATATATGCACATCCTCATCTATCCTTACTAGTTATTGCAAATGTCACTTTTATTATTATTGGTACATTCTCAATGTTGACCTGTAGTATGTGTGAAAATAATATAACTGAATATAATAAGAGTGATAGTAATAATGACTAGGGACTTTCATCCAAATGTTTGACGAATATCATATTCCAAGTATTTTACTGAAGTTATTCAGATAATGCAAGGAATGGATATTACAAATGATTTGGAATGATTGTATTATGCTTTCAAAAGCTAAGGAAGATGTATTCTTGAAAATATATTATTTTTTTCTTAAAAAAAATTGACGCAATACTATTTTCATATGTATATATATCTCACTTTCATGTGTTTTTCTGGATCCATAGACTACATCTATATAATCAAAAGGAGTCTTTATGATCTTTTAATGGACGATGACTCAACCTGATCTTCTAGAAACTCTAGTAGGACACAGATGAATGGATGGTGTCCTAATCTAGACTCCAGAAAGATCTAGTAAACTAGAGGGGATCGGAGAACTCTAGAAAACAGCTGAACTCCACCAACTTAAAGTAAAAGGAGTTGTAGTTCAAAGTCGTAGGAGAAAAGGTACAAACGTTGTATAGGACTCCAACCTTTATCTTATTGTAACAAACAAAAATATCATGTAAATTTTCGTATCACTTGTACCTAGTAGAACCATTGATTCAACTCAATAAAATCTATTTAATTATGTCAAAGCATTTCTCATCTATTTTTTCTCTATTAGATGAAACAAAATCATTATACGATTAGTTAAATATAATAGACGTACAAAAATATACAGTAAATGCAAATAGATGCGTAACAAGTTCTTTTAAACTAAAGTAACGTAAAACCATGATTATAACTTAGACAAATTTTGCTACCTAGCAAATGTACGATATTTCGTCTATCCCATATCAATTTCTTAAGTTATACTACAAACTTCTCTTAATTAGATTATTCAATATTCTAGTCTATCAACATTGTTTGATAGATTTCGTCAACAATGTTTGATAAATTTTATTTCAGTATAATGGACCTACACTTCTCATACCTTAGTACTACATAGTTATATTCTTATGCTACATAAGACTCACATTGGTAAGATGAGTCGAAGTTTTTTCAAAGCTTTATGATCTAGTAGATGAAGCTATGTAAATTTCTTTCTAATTCTTTCTACTATAATATACTTCATCTTTTCTAATATATCTTGTTAATAATTTTGAAAATTTATTACATTGAAAAAGAGACTTATTAGTACTCACTATTATACTATCAAAACATATGTGTTATAAACAACGAAACACAACAAACAACATAATCTATTACTCTTACACCTGTAATTTATGGTGAAAAAAGGTACACTTATTGTAATAATGGTCAGAATGCTCACATACAAAGAATATTATCATATGTTTTTCTTGTGCAGAAAAGATAGAAACAAAAATATTAATTATTAACCTTCCATGTTTCTTTCTTTCTCCACTAACCTTCCATGTTTCTTTCTTTCTCCACTCGCATTTCTCTTCACATCACTAAAAACAAATATGCAATATTGTCATATTTTTTATCCATATAAATAGACCATTAACATAAACAAATATTTCCTAATAAATGTTGTCCTCTCTCTCTCAAATGATCCCTAAAATAAAATAATTATATCAATATTTCCTAAAATTTTGATATTTATTTGGATGTTAAATATTAATAGAATATATTAACTTAAGGATTAAATCGTTAAATATTCAATATATGAAGGCTACATTAAGTAGTTTCATTATAGAAACTACTCGAAATATATTGATGGTTTATTCAATAATTCTATTTATTTTTACAACAATTTATTAATTTTCTTGTTTAATTACTAAGAAAAATATTACATATTCTTCATGATTTTATTATGTAATGTATTTACCTTTTTGCTCACTACGTATTTGTGAGAAAAATTCAAGGGTATAAGTTTATTATATTTTATGCTTAATTAGTGACAATCTAATGAAAATAATAATAAATTTGTGTAATATAAAAAAAATGGTGAAATGCAGCCATAGAAACCCTAAACAAGTGAGTGTTTTGTAGGCTCAATTTCACGTGGCATTGTAGGAGAGAGACCACCTTTGTATTCGTACAGGACTGGATGGAGATTTTATTTGCATGGCAATATGATGGCATTGCTTTTCAGTTATTCTTGTGGGGATTTTAAGCCCACGTTTAACAATTCCAACGATTGATTTTTTTCAGATATGGACCCAAAATCAACACAAGAGGACAGGGGAATACCAGTTACATTTCACAATCCTGCTGTGATGTCCGTGACCACCTGCCCAATATTTAATGATTTCATTTCAAAAATCACAAAACATAAATTGGATAAAATTTTACATCGTAAGTCATAATCTTGTAGCAATATGAAATATGTATATAAAATCATAAGATTGCCATAAAACAATACATTAAGTCTAATCATGTTTTATAATAATCAAGTCACCATTTAGTAATTTTGTTGCATTTCTTGCATCTTAATGATCATTACAAATGTTGAGTACTACTATTCACTTTCCATTTAGTTAGTATACAATAGTTTCAATTTTCCTCTACCTCAAAATCGGCATGAAAAATGTTACTTGATTATTCGGCCACAAGAATACAAACTAAACATGTTGACAATCAAGTTCATTTAATAGACCTTTTACTTGTCCCTATTGTTCTGTCACGCAACGTTCCTTTCTCTCACACTTGCATGTGGTGATATAATAGTTAAGTCACGAGAATTTAAGATGATTGGGTCTGAAATGGTGTGGGATGTTAGGGTGTACAATGGTGGTAGTGACGCGTCAAGGTTTCTGTTCAAAGCATTGTAACCCTGCAATTTTGTAGTTTTGAGCAAGTCTGCCTTACATAAGTTGTAATCTTATGTTCTGAACTGTAGCTGTATTGTGTTGTTCTGTTTGGAGTAAAAGATCTTCTTTCAATGTAGTGTGTTGGGCCACCCTTGTGGACTCATCAAGCCCCTTCTACCCAAAACACAAGGGGTGGGGTTAGGGAGATTTTGCTGTCTGTTTTTAGATATTTCTTTCATTTTTTAAAATATTTTTTTGCCTTATGTTATCTACTGTTTCAGAGGTAATTATTACGAGTTGTTATATTTTAAATTTATAAGTTACATTGTCTCTTTCACTCAATAAAATAAAAGCTTTAACAAACCAACAATACTTTAAATATTCAATAGGTAATTTAGTAAAACACAATTATATTTTAGTGTAATTGAAGTTATATAATAAATTTATCAATTCTTAGAAATTATTTCGGACAATACACATTCTTCATGAGAGCACGCTATCATTCTTTTTCTACCGATTTCTAGGGAAATAACGCAAAACTAAAAAGTAATCTTTTATTAACTTCTCTCTAATTTATTATAGCATTTTCTCTTTAACTTTTTTCACTCTCTCATGCATATAAAGGCAAAGGAGGTAACAACACTCTTTGTGCAAGAAATAATTAAATTACATGGGTTTCCAACCTCAATCATTTCAGACATGGATAAATTGTTTATAAATATTTTTTGGACCGAACTCTTCAAGGAAGCTGACACTAAACTCAAGATGAGTTCAACATACAATATTCAAACTGACGGGCAAAGTGAAGCAGTCAATAAATGTGTTGAAACTTATCTTAGTTATTTCTCAGGTTATAAACCAAGACAGTGGCCAAAATGGTTACCATGGGCAGCGTATTGGTATAATACCAATTACCATGGTTCTATAAAAAAATGTCACCATTCAAAGCTCTATATGGAAGGAATCCTCCTCCACTATTGAGAGGAGAAGGATATGCAACTATAGAAGAAATTCAGTGCCTGATACAGGAAAGAAATTCAATGTTGGATGAACTAAAGATGCATTTGGACCAAGCACAACAAAGGATGAAGATGTATGCTGACAAAAAAAGACGTGAAGTTGAATTTCAACGGGGAGACAGGGTTTTTCTTAAAATTCAACCATATCGCATGAAGATTTTGGCGAGGAAATTAAATAAAAAACTAAGTGCTCGATTTTATGGACCCTGTGAAATTTTAGAAAGAATTAGAAAGGTAACCTACAAGCTCAAACTCACAAACTCCACTTGTGTACACCCAGTTTTTCATGTCTCTCTCCTTAAGAAATGTATAAAACCAGATACTCCAACACAGCCCCTACCATCTGTACGTACAGGTTGGGAATTATTGGTCGAACTAGCACAAGTTCTAGCAAAGTAACAAAACAGCAGGACAATATGAAGTTTTGATTCAATGGAAGGATCCCCCAAGTTCGAAAATTCTTGAGAATTGGCCTCCGATATTCAACATAATTTTACTTCTTTCCACCTTGAGGATAAGGTGAATCTTGAAGGGGCGAGGATTGTTATGTCGAGAATGTAGAAAAAAAAATTAATTAAGATTTAGTGATTAAGATAAGATTTGATTGTTAGTTATTATTTATTAATTAAGATAAGATTTAAATGGTTAGTTATTATTTAATAATTAAGATAGGATTTTATTACTAGTTATTTTGATATTAGGATTCAGTTAAAAGATTTAAAATTATATCATATATGTTAATTTATCTTTATCATTCTTAGATAAAAAAAAATGCTTATAAATAGAGAAATCCAAAAGGAGTAGGAAGATATCAACGAAATTCATAACTAGGCTAGGCAAACACCAATACTCATCTATTCTTTTACTTAATTTTTTATTTTTTTAAAGTGTGATTGGTGCTATTACTCACATATTTTATAATATAGCTTTGCCATTCATCACAATTGGAGTTCTGCAGTGAGCTACCTGATATGCTGAATTGCTGGACAGTTCGAGTAATTTGTTTTCCTAGCTTTTTTAGTTGTTTCTGTTTTAAACAGATCTCCTCTCCCTTTAATAATCAACTTTCCTAATTCATTGCTTTAACTGGCCAATGCTAGCACGGGCAGCCTTCAATGTAGATAAACTAGTGACTGGTCCCGAATATATGGTTTACAAAATCTAAAAACTAAAAGAAGTGTGAATAAACCTGGACCAAGAAAGACGTGGGTAGTGCAAAACCAATCTTCTGTCTAGTATACAAGCTCGGCAGTTACAATTAACATTCCGATACAGGGACACATTTTAGAAAAATATTATTCGAGGTAAATACAAAGCTCAACAAAACACTTCATTTTGTATAATACAAAGCCAAGTGGCTGCGGAAGAACAGGGTGAAAACACATGACCAAGAAACACAAACGCTTTGATGTTAGGCCAAGCAAACGAAAGGATCCCATGGACACTTTAGGTGTTTCAGCTATGCAACTAATGTCCTAACAGATGAGGATGTTTCCTCTTATTCTAATGGAGAGAATAAATCATTATGATCAATGAAATTGGTGTTGGTTTCATTTCTGGTTTTGTTCTACCTTGGCTCGAATCTTCTGCTCCAAAACAGATATCTCAGTTTCAAGGTTGAACATCCTATTCAAAGCATGCATGTTCTCCAGTGTCTCACTAAGAGTCCGACTGTCATTCCCATCGCACCTTAAATGTTGCATTGGACCATGAAGCAACTTATTCACTATACCCCGACTAAGATCATCCACAGCCCTCCGTGTTTTTTTAGGTATATCATCACCCATCTTACCTAAGCATCTCTCAAGCTCGGCGAGCCTGATTCTTTCCGCATAAGCCCTCAATTTTTTGATAGTAGGGACAGTCTCCAGCGAGTCCCTCCAAGCTTCGAATTGCTTAGATTCTTCAGCAATGATTGCCTGTGCTTCCATTGCTTTTCTTAGGCGATCCTCTTTATTGGCAGCCACAACCTCTTTAAGGTCATCAACATTGTAAACTCGCACATGCTCAAGGTCTGAGACACATGAACCCACATTTCGGGGAACAGATATATCAATGAAAAAGCGACGGCCTCCAACATCTTGACTAGCAGGAGGAAGATCTTTGACATGAGCTTTCAAGAATAATGGGGTTTCTGATGCAGTACTGGTGAACACTACGTCAGCTTCACCGGCACAGGTGAGCATTTCTGAAAGGGGTTTGTAGATGATTTCAATATCCTTCAGTTCTTCACGAATTGCAGCAACCCTCTCCTCAGTTCTGTTGACAACAACCATCTTTTTGCAACCTTTTGCCACCAAATGTTTGATCACAAGCTTTCCCATCTTGCCAGCCCCAATAACCAACATCCTGGCTTTGTCAAGTGAGGCTTCAGGTAGCTTCATAAAGGCCAACTCAACAGCAGCTGAGCTCACAGAAACTGCCCCGGAAGCAATGTTAGTCTCAGTTCTAACCCTTTTACCAACAGTAATTGCATGCTTGAATAGCCCACTGATGTTTCTCCCAAAGCCGTTAACTCCTTGTCCAACTTTAACAACTTGCTTAACCTGAGCAAGGATTTGACCTTCTCCCAAAACAAGAGAATCAAGACCTGCTGATACTTCAAAAAGATGCTGTGTGGCATCATTGTTGTAAAGTAAAAACCGGTGCTGGCTTAGCTCTGAAACAGGGACAGAACTTGTCTGCAGAAAAGAACACGCATGTAAATATTTAATAATGCACTACAGATACCATCTGGGTAATAAACTTGACACTTACTTTTGACATCCATTCCATGACTTCTTTGACACCACGATGTTGGGACAGTGCAAGAACATATATCTCCATTCGGTTGCAGGTGCTCAGAACAGCTGCTTCTTCAATATGATTAAGACTACACAGCTCTGCAATAGCTCTAGGCCATTCTGCTTCTGGAATGGCTAGTTTTTCACGCATTTCCACAGGTGCTGTGTGCACACTGAGCCCAATGACAACAATGCTGCTCCTTTCCTTTGTATACCCTGTTAAAGTAAATTACAAATCATTTAGAAGCTGCAACTGGAAAACTTCTGATAATTAACCCGTACAAATCAACCAATGAAAGCCTCTGCTGTAAACATCCTTCTGGACCTTTACTTCAAGTCCCAATTTCGGAAAGCTACAAGTCTACATAAAACATAGTCATGAAGCACAAAAGCCCAATCACTTGGAACATCCCAATTTCATTCCCTTTCTTCCCTTTTTAACATCAACCGAAAGAACCAGTAATCAAATTACATACACCAATGACAAAATAATCATTGACAAAACAATCAAAGAGGGAAAATGCCAAGGTGCAAAGCTCAATCCTTGAATACAAATCGAATAGTGAGGATATGAATCCAGGTAAAGCTGCAATTTTTTTAATATTTCAAGCACCCACTACACTGTTCCACATTCAGGTCAAACAGTACAATCGCCCAGCAAAATTGCAGAGAAGAGTATGTGAAGAAATTTTCTGCAGTTCTACAACTAATGTCTGGGCTTGACATACAAGACCAAGTTTAAATAACACTGAGAGTGTTTTCACCAAACAAAGAAAAAAATACAAAACGACAAACTTGAGCGGAATTACGGGGAAAAAGATCGAAATGATGGGAGAAACGGGGATGCCGAATTAAAGAGATTAGGAAGGCAATAAAACAAAATGTAAGATAATCTGGACTTACTATCAGCAGCAGAAGTCTTGAGCTGCTCAAGAGGGGAGAGAGAGGTAGCATTATTGGGACCAACCGATGCATCAGAGGGCTGAGCGTCGCAACGGACAATCCCTCTCCGAACGAAGGTTCTTCTGTTACGGCCGGGAAAAGCCGTGGGTGACGTCCTTGAAGGAAATTGTGAGGAAGAGGAAGACGAGGATTTGAGGAACAGGGCCTCAAATTTTGCAGCGGAGAATGTGGATGGAAGTGCCATTGGGGCGTGAGAACCCTAACCCTAAAAAAGAAGGAAAGGGGAATTGAGGCGGAAGATGACGAAGGGGTAAATGTGAGAGAGGAGGGACACTGGTAGACGACGGAAAAGGGGAATCGGAAGAGTGTTGCAATGTTAATGTTGACCCTCCTCTCTCACTCTGTCTCTGTCTCTGATTTGGTCTCGGGCGTGTGGCTTTGATACGAAAAGGGAGTGCCTTATGGGTTTGATTGATATAAGAGATTTCTCTGACTTCTAATTGGCGGGCGCTGCATGCTTTATCCACACTCCTTTTCCACCAATCAAATCAAAACAGTCTTCTCTGTAATTACTGTAACACTTCCATTTATCAAACTCCTTTCTGTAATTCATTAGCTGATTCAGATTCAAAAACTTAATTTGTTTTTTTTTTTTTTTTCATTTTGGTTTAGACAGGCGAATCAGTCTAAACCCAGGATTGCATTTCTTTTGGAGTAGAAAGAAAACTTCTTTCCTCAATGTCATTAATTTGGGTGGCATAGTCTCCGCTTTTCTATGTTGTTTTACCTTTTATATATTTTAAATACAAATAATCACCATTAGTATATGTGTAGCAGAGAAAGCATCTAAATGGAGAATCATAATAAATATAGTAAAAACTTCTTCAGATCGAACAGAGAATATCTAAGATAGAATATAATATCGAGTCGATCTGAGATGAAAACATGTTAAAAAATTTAATTGTTTAAATATAGAAAAAAAGGTTTATAAATTTTTGTGAGTGATTTGATATAAAATATTTTTTTAATAGATAAAATTATAATTAAAATTAATTTAAGATTAATATAATTAATTTATT
>Ga0123340_1005679_pt1 | contig 11892 bp, 9 predicted proteins | sample SirMexnodulemix_FD_89961 | JGI IMG/M metagenome (GOLD analysis project Ga0123340, IMG submission 89961) | Root nodule microbial communities of legume samples collected from Mexico - Siratro Mexico nodule mix | ecosystem: Host-associated > Plants > Roots > Nodule | place: Mexico: Nepantla... | reverse complement strand
TATATAATTAGTTAACTAACATAATTTTACAGTTTTTTGTGAGAATAAGTTGGAATAAACTTATTTATTAATATGGTGATTTCACATATAGATATTATCTTAATTAGATTTAGAGTTGTTATATTATTTGTCGTTGGATTTTTGTTATATACAAATATTTTATCTCACGTTTTAATTATCCATTTATCATCAATACACACTTATCTCATGTCACTTAGTGATATAACAAAATTATAATATACACACGAAATGTAAGCTTCACATCTCAGGATATAAACCTTACGTTCCAATCTAATTTTATTAGATTTAGTTAAAAATAAACTCATTAACTAACCGTTTTTATTTTCTACTTTTTTTCATTTTTTACAAAGAACATGATCACAACAATTTATTATTTTTTTTATGAAAATGAATAATACATCTTTCCAAAAAATACCCTTTCAATTAATTTTGAAATTTACAAGACATTGAACATTTTTTGTAAATATTTTTCTAATCTTACATTTTGTAGATAAATGAGACAAGTATACCATGAATAACAATCTAACACTCTTAATGTTTCCTATAATTGTTCTCATTAACAGAGGTATATTAGGAAAGTTTTAAACCATCTGGACATATCTATATGCATATATAGCCTTTCCATAACTAATTAAGTAATAATAATTACTGTATGTTTTCATAAAGGTAAAGGTTAATCAAGAACTGTATAAATAGCCAACTATCCTAAGAAATATTTATTACTGATATTATGACATACTCTATTAGTGTGTTAAATGTTACCTACATATACATAAAAAATTACAGGATCTTTGCATGCACACCATATAACACTTATTTAAATGTTTATATAATTTTTCTCACGAAGTTTTCTTAATTTAATTCTATACCAATCTATTATAAAAAAAATGTTATGTAATATTAAACATGTATATGTAACTTATTATTCAGTATTATAGTTAAATTCATAAACCCAACTCAATACTTTGGTTTACCACCGACATTATATCAGTGATATTTTTTTATTTTTTTCATAAAACATTGTAAAAGATAAGTTTCTTATAAATTTTCATATAAATCTTGTAAATTCTCGCGAAATATGAAAATGCATATAGTATAGCATGTGAATGATAAATGTTGTTAATTTGAAAAGGGAATCCATTGAAGAAGAATTAGAACTCATATATTTAATGAGATAAAAAGAAGTACGAAGTAAAAATATTAATTAAATTAAAGAGTACTATAGTTTAAGATTTCCCTTTTAAAAATAAGATAGATTATCATTTTGATTTTTGAATATACAAACTAGTGAGAAATTAGTCTCCTAACAACAAATTATTTTCTAAATTTTATAATTTAATATCAAATTGACTATGGCTAAATAATATAAAAAAAAATTATCATGAAACTAGTTTTAAATAGTATATCTTCATGGCCACAACAAAAATGGTGAAAAGAAAATGGAGATGCAATGCAACAGAAGAAGAGAGAAGTTTGAGAAGGTGAAATGAAACAGAAGCGCGTGGTTACAGTCTCGTGATTTAGCAGAAGTACTACATTGGCAATGGCCTTGTTTTGTGTGTAGAAGAGTCTCATAGACTAGAATGACGGCTACCATTTATGTTTCTTCATTCTCTCTCTCTTCATAAAACCCATTTATGTTTTCCCCTTCACTTCACGCCAAACGCCTGCACTCTACTCTTCTACTCTCTCCTCTCTTCTGTGACTTCCTCACACAAAAGCCAAACATGCCCTTATCCCATTCTTCATCATAGTTACTTTCACTTCTAACTCTTCCATCTTCATCCTTGTCTCACCAATGAAAGGTGTGTTGCCTTTTCTTGGCAAGCTCAGAAACCACTTTCTGATGCTTCTTGTGGCAATGGAGCTCCTGCTGCTTCTTCTCTCTCCTTTTGCTTCCCCTCTCAGTGATGAAGGTGTGTGCACTCTCACTTGAGACACCCCTTTTTGTTCATTTGTTTCTTTTGCATGGCCCAGAGAGAAAACAGGAGTTTCTCTTGTCTTCGTGCATGTGGGTGTGTACGAGGATCATGTTTGGTTTATGTTGGAGGGTTAAAAATGTAAGCTTGGTCGTTTTCATGGGGTTTCCTTGAGGAATGGAATGATTCTAGAGTGACAAATGAGTGAGTTCAGTTGTTTTGGGTGGAGTTTGGTTGAATCTTTTTTTTTTATTATTAATAATTTCATTTGTAGTTTTAATGTGGATATTGTAGAAGTATACGACAAAATGATAACGAGATACATAAAGGAACAACAGTTTTAAACTGTGAAGTTCCTTTCTTTTTTTCAACAGTGTCATTTTTTGTGATTTGGTGCTGAATGAGAAATTTGGTGTTTTTTTCTCACTATTCATGTTTACTGTGCTTTACGGCTTCTGTTTCATTGGTGTTTTTTTTGGCGACTTAGCAGAACTTTGTTTATGGTTGAAAGATTTGAGGCGTATATTTTGGTGTAATGTGTGGATTTTGTTTCTTCTGATAACTAAATTCGTGCTTCAGTTGCTCTATTAGCCTCCAAGTGCCCTTTGAATTGAATGTAACAAATGCATGTTTTTTCTTTCTTTGATATAGCGAAGAAAATCCTTTTGAGCAAAAGGCAAGCTTTTTTTTTATTACATTAGTTTGAGGTGAAAAATATAAAAAATTAATATACAATAAACTAATAGCTAAACAAGAATGATCAAGTGTTCAATTATGCATTTAATTTTTCATTGTTGTACTTTAGGTCATGTTATGATACTTTTATGTCAGTATTAATATTAAATATTAATTTCTGCCCTTGTATATATCTTGTTATGTAGCTTCAACGGTAACTTAAACTGAAAAAATTTTGAGTCCTCTTAGTTAATCACCCAAACCTGAATCTGTAAAGGATAATCATTTAATTTATAAACTACTTCCAGTCGTTAACATTTTTACTGTAGTGTTTATACATTTATTTGTCTTATTTTCATTAGTTTAAATTTCTCAGTGGGTCTATGAATGTTGAGGAATATTAATCAGGTTTTGAACCTATTTTTTAATTTATCCTTATTTTTAATTAATAGTTTTTCATAGACAATTAATATTTCTAACCTATATTCTAATTACAATCTATAAATGAGAAGATTTGACATAATATTATGTTGGAAATTGCCTAAGAATGGATGGTAAGATAGTTTATATTGATTGTGGAAAATATCTTCCGGGGCAACAAAAAGGTGTACCTTTTGATTTTGGTGTGTGTTTTTGAGATACAAGTATATGAAGAAGATAGAAAGCAAGAGAGATAAAGATAGTTGCATGTAGAGTCATATAGTGTGTCAATTTTTTTATTGTTCAAATAATATAACAAATTCATTGTATACATCCATGAGGTTTTGATGTGCTTGGCTTTTCATGCACGTGAAAATGTATATAGGACAAGCATTGATGAAGATTAAGGCTTCATTCAGCAATGTAGCAGATATTCTGCATGATTGGGATGATCTGCATACTGACGACTTCTGTTCCTGGAGAGGAGTCTTGTGTGACAATGTCAGCCTCACTGTTCTTTCTCTGTTAGTCTTCTATCTCTGAACTTTTCAACTGCATTAATCTCTCTGATTAGCTACATTTTCTAAGATTGAACAACTCACAATGCTTCTTCTTGTGTCTAAAGAAACTTGTCAAGCTTGAACCTTGGTGGGGAGATATCACAGGCCATTGGTGACTTAGGAAACTTGCAATCCATGTAAATATCATATATTTTGGTTAATTTGATGACCCTTTTTTTTCTATTAGTTTTTGTTTACATTTAACCTGAATCATGCACTTCTGGCATTGACAGAGACCTGCAGGGGAATAAACTAACTGGTCAAATTCCTGATGAAATTGGGAACTGTGCTGCACTTGTTTATCTGTAGGAACTTGTTTCTGTTCACTATTTGTATGCTGTTTTTTCACATTGTTGAAATTTCCCATGATTCAAATGCTGATCACATTTTTTTACTTCATTTTATTTGGAAGGGATTTGTCTGATAATCAGCTATATGGTGATATACCTTTCTCCATATCAAAACTAAAGCAGCTTGTGTTCCTGTAAGATTGAAATTAGAATTCGTATTCAATGTTTTACTTTGTTTTTCATTCTACTACAAGTCCTGAGTGGAGCTGGTGACTGCAGGAATTTAAAGATTAATCAGTTGACTGGTCCTATCCCTTCAACTTTAACCCAAATTCCTAACTTGAAGACTCTGTAAGTTCTCACTTTGTCATTTTTGCCGTAGAGAAAATATATATGATCCACTTTGAGTCATATGATAGTTAACAAGTCGCTATGTTACGATATTATAACAATTTTATGGTTATGTTTTCAGGGATCTTGCACGAAATAGACTCACTGGTGAGATTCCAAGGCTACTTTACTGGAATGAAGTCCTGCAGTACCTGTGAGTTCTTCTTTAATCTCTTTTTACTGTATCCTTATTTTCGTTTTCTGCTATTACATGTTTCTTTTTACATCTTACTATACTATGCAACTGTATTTTATAAATAATGGCCGAAAGCTTACATGGTTTTGTGCTGTTCGTATACATAATCATGTGATAGCGGGTTGCGAGGGAACATGTTGAGTGGAACTCTGTCGCCTGATATCTGTCAATTAACTGGTTTGTCGTATTTGTGAGTATTTGAACCCTTTCAATGAGGTTTCTCTCTTTTTTTTTTCTTCTCATAAACCTTCTTTTAATCTTTGGTTTATTAAGTTTGTTATTTTGTTCTGTTTTACCTGACTTTTTCTCAGTGATGTGAGAGGCAATAATTTGACTGGCACCATACCTGACAGCATTGGAAACTGTACAAATTTTGAAATATTGTATGTTACTTCACTGGTGCTTTTAAGTGCGGCATTATAGTTGGTTTTTGTTTTGTCCAAATTGCAACTTACCCTTTTGAATGAATTTCAGGGATCTGTCATATAACCAGATTTCTGGGGAGATTCCCTATAATATTGGATTTCTTCAAGTAGCTACTTTGTGAGTACATGGCGGTGAAACTGTTACTAATGTTTTGTTGGGATAGCAGATTATCTTCTTAATATCTTATATCACTTCCTCGTAGATTTGTTTTTGTCATCTTGTATCCTTGAATTGTATAGAATGCATGAATCGTTGTGACATTTCTTCCTAGGTCACTTCAAGGAAATAGACTAACTGGTAAGATTCCGGAAGTCATTGGTTTAATGCAAGCCCTTGCCATTTTGTAAGTATACTAGTACACTGAACATATTTTGTTTGATCCTGCTTTTCTGAAAGTAATTTTGGTTCACTGATGAATCGTGTATAATCTGTACTTTCACATTGCGGCAGGGATTTGAGTGATAATGAGCTGATAGGACCCATCCCTCCCATACTAGGCAATCTGTCTTTTACTGGCAAGCTGTAAGTATAATCCCACGCAAAGTAATAACTTCTATTAGTAATGATTTGTCTCAGTGTTTTTCTTCCATAATTTAGGTACCTTCATGGAAACATGATTACTGGACCAATACCTCCAGAACTTGGCAATATGTCAAGAGTAAGCTACCTGTGAGTTGATCTCCAATTTTTTGTCTTCATTATGTCCTGCTTTCTTCATGAAGTGAAAAGAAGATTTGTTTTTACAGGCAATTGAATGACAATCAGCTAGTTGGCCAAATTCCTGAAGAACTTGGGAAGCTCGAACACTTGTTTGAATTGTGAGTTTAGATCATTCTCTCATTATCATTGCATTTCTTAGTTTGGTGTTGTGTTAATTTGCATCAATTAACGTCATCCAGGAATCTTGCCAATAATCATCTTGAAGGATCTATTCCACTTAACATTAGCTCCTGTACGGCCTTGAACAAGTTGTAAGAATTCTGAACTCTCTAGTTTGAAACTTTGTGGAATGCTTTTGAACATTCTTTAATTTTCATTACCTTAGCTTGGAACATTGTCCAATCATTTGTTTACTTTTGCAGTAATGTGCATGGAAATCGTTTAAGTGGTTCAATTCCTTTGAGCTTTAGCAGCCTCCAAAGCTTGACTTACTTGTATTTTTCATCTTTACTTTGTTTAGACTTCTACATTCTTTTGTAGTAGATTGCTTCCCAATTTATTAATATAATGAGAAAATTTTGTTGGATTGCCAGAAATCTTTCTGCAAACAACTTCAAAGGGAGTATACCTGTTGAGTTGGGCCATATAATAAATCTTGATACGTTGTAAGTTCCATGAAACTATATCCAACCTAACAAAATTGCTACATATGCTGATTTTTTGTTTTTGTTTTAGGGATCTATCTAGCAATAATTTTTCAGGGCATGTTCCAGGGTATGTTGGTTATCTTGAGCATCTTCTAACTTTGTAAGACAAATGCTGCTGCTAAACAATTTGATATACCTTATACTGTGTGTTTCACTTGTTAATGTAGCTGTGATATTTTCACATTGTATTTAGGAACTTAAGCCATAACAGCCTCCAGGGTCCCTTGCCTGTTGAATTTGGAAATCTTAGAAGCATACAAATTATGTGAGTTTTGTTGCATTTTTTAATGGTTAAAATTCAGTTGAGTCCTATTATATTATTTCTTGCTATGGTTTTAAGATCCATAATAATTTGTTTTTTCTCTCCAGTGACATCTCATTCAACCATCTGTTGGGTAGCATGCCTCCAGAAATTGGTCAGCTGCAGAATCTTGTGTCTCTGTAAGTTAAGCAATTATGTTTTCCTAGTTGATTTTTTGGAACTATTCATAATCAGAATATCATATTTTATCCTATTCTCTGGAATTTGATAGGATTTTAAACAACAATGATTTGCGTGGGAAGATTCCAGATCAGCTTACAAATTGCTTAAGTCTTAACTTCCTGTGTGTATTCCTAGCAGCTAACCATTGCCTCTTTTCTGATTATTTTCTTCAGATTTGTGTCTGACTGGTTGGTCTAAATGCTTAATTTTATTTGTTAGGAATGTCTCATATAATAACTTATCCGGGGTCATTCCTCTAATGAAGAACTTCTCACGGTTTTCAGCTGACAGGTATTGAGGGAAAGTGTAGGATTTTCTTGGTTTCTTAATCCGTTTATCAATGACTCTTAATGTGATATGTTGCAGCTTCATTGGAAATCCATTATTATGCGGAAATTGGTTAGGATCCATATGTGATCCTTACATTCCAAAATCCAGAGGTGTGTGACATCCATCTGTGATGGCTTGATAGTTACAATTATATCTTTGATGATTATATTTATACATAGCATTGGTTTGTGAGGGGTAAAATGTATTTGAATACAATGTTAATAATGGATCTTATTTTGTACTTCTTTGTTCAGTGGTTTTCTCAAGGGCTGCAGTTGTTTGTCTCATAGTTGGTACCATCATATTATTGGCGATGGTAACTGTTGCTCTCTACAGATCAAGCCAATCCATGCAATTGATTAAAGGATCCAGCGGAACTGAGCAAGGTATGTTCAACATAAGAACTTCTTGGGTATACTGTTTAGTGTTCTTATGTGAGCCAAATTCTCATTTGTTTTTCTCTTTTTCTTCCTTCTCTTCAGGGCCACCCAAGCTTGTAATTCTTCATATGGGCCTTGCCATCCATACTTTTGATGATATTATGAGAGTTACTGAGAATCTCAATGAGAAGTATATTGTAGGATATGGTGCCTCAAGTACCGTGTACAAGTGTGTTTTGAAGAATTCCCGGCCAATTGCAATCAAACGACTATACAACCAGCATCAACACAACTCAAGGGAGTTTGAGACAGAACTTGAAACTATTGGCAGCATCAGACACAGGAATCTTGTCACTTTGCATGGTTATGCTCTAACTCCAAATGGAAATCTTCTTTTCTATGACTATATGGAGAATGGCTCTCTGTGGGATCTTCTTCATGGTATATTTACCTACACTTGAATCTTATTATTAAGGTAAATCGGTATGCAAGTAGCTTAAGATTGTTTTTATGTCTTAACTTTCTTTTCTAACAGGTCCCTTGAAAAAGGTTAAACTTGATTGGGAAGCACGCTTGAGGATTGCTGTGGGAGCTTCTGAAGGACTTGCTTACCTCCATCATGACTGCAATCCTAGAATTATTCACAGGGATATTAAGTCCTCAAATATCCTGATAGATGAGAACTTTGAAGCTCGCCTTTCTGATTTTGGCATTGCCAAATGTTTGTCAACTACGAGAACTCATGCATCAACTTCTGTGCTTGGGACAATAGGCTATATCGACCCTGAGTATGCCCGGAGTTCTAGGTTGAATGAAAAATCCGACGTGTATAGCTTTGGTATTGTTCTGCTTGAGCTACTAACTGGGAAGAAAGCAGTGGACAATGATTCCAATTTGCATCACTTGGTAAGTATTTTCTGCATTTTTTTTCTAATGATTCGGTCTTCAATCAAGCATAATAATGTCTATAATCTGTGTAGCCGACCTCTTCTACTTAGACAAGGCTTTGTTGCATTCAAATTTTAGTTAACCATATGATATATAATTGTCATGTGTATACTAATGACAATTACGTGGTTTGTTTAGTACATTTAGTATGATCACAAATGAACAACAATTGTAAAGTGTAGATCAGTGTAAAAATAAATGATTATTTCTTCCGAAGCTAAACCAAACACATCTGTGTATGCAAAAAGTCATCATACATGATTTGAGATATGAAACCTTTTTCTGTTGAAGCTAGCAATAATGTGTGGAACATGGCTTACAGATATTATCTAAGGCAGATGACAACACTATAATGGAGACTGTGGATCCTGAGGTGTCTATTACCTGCATGGATCTGACCCATGTTAAGAAGACCTTTCAGCTTGCTCTTCTTTGCACAAAGGGAAACCCTTCTGAAAGGCCAACTATGCATGAGGTTGCCAGGGTTTTGGCATCACTACTCCCCGCACCTCCCGGCAACATCTTTGCTCCTCCTTCAAAGACCATTGATTATGCACAATTTGTGATTCAAAAGGGAAACAACCTCCATTCCCCACAAATGCAAAGGTTACAATCTCAGAAGTACTCTAATGATCAATGGTTTGTTCGCTTTGAGAATGTTGTATCAAACAACAGCCTATAGGCACTTTATACTACGTGTCCATGACTCTTGTCAAAGCCAAAGGTTGGGTTGAAGAGGGTGGTGAAAGAACTCCAATCATTTTGGAAATTATTTGATAATTTTCCCTGAAACCATTGGATTGTTATACTTTTTGATAGTCTTTAAGATTAACAGTAAGGAGAGTAGGGCTTATAGATAGTTTCCACAAATGGTTCCTTTCCTAGTGACAGTTTATGTGAATTGAATTACATCAACAGAAGCATGCCAAGTATTGGTATGAATATATTCCTATGTATGTGCAGGATAACTTTAGACTGATAAGGTAAATGTAGATCTTTTCTGAGTGTTTCGAGATTAAACTTTTCTTGTCTGAGGTTGGGAGAAATGAGGTAAACAACAAAGTAGGAAACACTTCTTGTAAGTTTAAATTACTTTGTGTAGGAATTAAAGAGCGATTACTATGAAAAAAAAAATCTATTAACTTAATTTATCACAAATAAATTTTATTTTACAGGGAAAAGTAGTTTTTAAAGTTGTTTAAGGAGGACTTAATTCAATCAGACTTGATTATATCATAATGCACGTCAACTGTTACGTTATTTACCATAGGGCAATTTTGAACGCTCGAAGTAGAGGCACATTTTGGATGGGTAAGTGTTAACTTCTAACTGTTAATTGAAAACATTAAAATTCATGTGTAACCAAGCAAGTTAAATCTTTTGATATTATTCCAAGTTTTATTTTAATTGTGAACGAATGCTAAACATAACAGTTTAGAGTGGCATAACAGCTTTATTTTAATTTAAAATATTAGAGTTTCTGCAAAAGTAACAAATGATTATTGAGAGACAATATGCAAGTAAACAGAGTGCTCGGACTAAAAGGGTGAGCCAAAGGGCCTATTGGTGGAAGGTTGTCAAAGAAAATGAATCTGAAAAAATCTCAAATGCTTTGAACTTACAAAAACCAGGTAAAATGTAGTGGAAACAAGCAACAATTTACAAGTGTGGTATTTTACTATTTTTATGCCTCAACTGTACCACATTTCATTTGTTCTTTGAAGAATCTTCGAAGTCTAATGCTATGTTGTACAATACATACATACATACGTGCATTAGGTTTTATCTTGTAACTTCCTTCCTAAGCAATCTGTTTTAGCCAGAATCCTTTGTTTCCACAGATTAGCAGAGAAGGCCCCTTTGGTTGGCTTCCAGTGTATCTTACAGCTGAACTTCCAGTCATTGAGAGTAGCATTTTGTGGATTTTTAAGCAAATTTTCTAGACTAACGAGCACCAATCTGAAACACCACTCTATTTTCTATTGGAATCATATTTCCTGAGTCAAAAAGAAGAGGTTGGTGTAACTTTAGTACTTCTAAGTTCCCTGAATGATGCCATCATTATAAACACAAACCACCTCAAAGTAAATTATATTTGGAATTGATTCTACTTGCCAGCATACAGCTCTGCTTTGAGATGAGGGGCCCCATTTCATTCACACGTTGATACTGCTTCCCACATGATCTCTGCATTCCTTCTTTCACCACTTTCATTTTCTAGATGTCATCATGTATAGCACATTATTGTCACAAATTATTCTAACCAAAATCAACTTTTAGTCTGGATAAGTTTGTGAAAAAGTGACCTTAAAAATATGAAGTTGAAAGAAAATCTGTCAAAAAATGTTCTGAAAAAGTGTTTTTCCAAACATGTTCTCAGTGTATGGATTTTTATACTGTCAAGAGTGAAACATAAATGAACGTGTCTGATGAACAAAAGCTTTGAAAGAATCTACATTAACATACCTCATTATTCTCTTGAAAGGATCCAGGTCTGTTCTCCTTCGAGCCCTTCAATAGAATAATAGGAATATCCATGCTTTAGTAGGGATGCTATACTCACAAACAATCTTAGTCTGTCTCATAAGAATGCTAAGAGAGATAAACCTTAGACATTGAGTGCTTCTTTGATGATGATTTTGTAGTTTCTTTCACTTCAGAAGCCAGGTTGAGCTGCAAATTGATTAGGCACAAGATTAACAACTAATAATTATGTATACAAGCAAACATGAATCATTATAAGCATTAAATTATGTAAAACTGTGAACCTTAGAACAGATTAGTTGATAAATTAGAACACATAATAAGAAAATGAACCACTTTTTGTACCTTGCTAAATAATTCCGTGGGTGGTTCATTCATAGATTCCTTGTTGTTTGGCTCCTATGGATGAAAAATGGAATTACAATACAAAAACATTGTAAACTAAGAAAAGAAACACGTCAGCAAAATTCATTACCAATGGATATACTTTGATATTTCGGAAGACACCTCTTTCACTTTTACTTGAGATCTGCTTCAGAAAGCACCACAAACATCAGTTAATACTCTTCCATGTTTCAAATATAAAGAACAAAATTTAAAATATATAAATAAATCTTAATTCGAATATATATTTAAAATACTCTTTATTTACTCAAAAATATGTTTTCAGTTCCATACATAGAGAATTACTTACCTTATCATCACGGCTACCTCGAAGTTTGTTACTGGTTTTACATTTCTCCTGCCCTGAGCTCACAGTACTCGAGTTTGCCCTGTGTGGGAAGAGAAACATTCCAACAAATTTGCTTATTTTATAAAATAATGAAAATCTTAAAATTAAAAATTTGGGTTTTATATAAAACCCTAAATCTTAATAATAAAATATATTAACAGCGCAAACACAAATTAATTTTTTAAGTTGTAAAAAAACTGAAGGGTAAATAAAAAATTATAAAACTTTATATTTTTATAAGACTTAATTGTGAGGCAAAGTTTATAAAT
>Ga0123340_1005678_pt1 | contig 11893 bp, 7 predicted proteins | sample SirMexnodulemix_FD_89961 | JGI IMG/M metagenome (GOLD analysis project Ga0123340, IMG submission 89961) | Root nodule microbial communities of legume samples collected from Mexico - Siratro Mexico nodule mix | ecosystem: Host-associated > Plants > Roots > Nodule | place: Mexico: Nepantla... | reverse complement strand
TATATATATATATATATTTTTTTTTTTTATATATTATAAATAAACGAATATATCTAAAAAAATCACCTATTCTTTAACTATTTAGAAAAAATATACCTATAGATAGATGAAAGAAATTTCTTATGAGCATAAATTTGTATGAGTATCTATTTCCATATTTATGGGAATAAATACTTAAATAAATAAATCTTGTGTTAGGAACTAGATTTGAACTGGTGATACGAGAATTTTCAATCCTATACTCTACTAACTGAGTTATCCCAACCATTCTTGCAGGTTAAGACTTTGATTTGAAAAGATTATTGAAATATATGTAAATGAATCTATATCAACTAAGTAAAAAAAAGTTTGTAAATTAGTTTCTGTAAGAATAATTCTTTTATATTGTCATTAATTACTCATATTCAAATTCCTGACTAAAAAATAAGATATTAATTTATACCGAATGCTGGCCATTTTATACATTAGTGGTACTCTCTTCGTTGAAACTATAATACACTATAATACTTTGTCTTCATGAGTAGTTTGATGCATTTTGTACATCAAAACTTTTATCAAAGTTTAGAGTCTTTATTCAATACTTTCAACAAATTCAATTTAATTAACATGCATTGACTTCTAAACTCTAATTAACAAAATCATTAGATCACATAGTTATGCTTTTTCTATGATTCTAAACATATATAATCTTAGATATTCCTAACATAACATCATCTTAAAATCTTGCAGCAAGACTAATTCTCAGATTGAGCACAATAAATGTAACATTCCAAAAAATAAACTTATTACATCAGAAACAAGTAAAACAAATCATTTTACAAAAAAGAAGACAAGAATCCCTTTTTAGGTATAAAAGGATCAAATAGAAGGAATTATTCTATGTTTTTCCAATGATTTTATTGTCCAGATTTCTATATATCTATCTGAAGCATAATGATAATTTATAGTAGGAACAAAGAGTATTAAGGTTATAAAGGATTACTCATATAAATCTATCTTTTGTACATACAAATTTATGTTGTTTTATACAATCTTCAACCATTGAATCTAAATTAGAAGTTTTGTATGTTTGTGGTTATAGTTTTGTTAGTAGAATATACAAAAAATATTTTTAATTATATTTTTGTAGGTATGGATAAGCCCATACAACTCATGGATTTTTGAGGTATAGGTGGTAAACTAGTGAATTGTAGAGTTAATGCAATTTGTTTTTATGGGAAGTGTTAAACCTTTGTACTTTTTACTTTACGAAGTCATCCATGTGTGAGAAAACTTTATCACATCCTCTCTTTAAAACTAATCATCCTTACCTTCTATCTTATATATTGATAGTAAGGAGTGACAACTACGAATACTTTAGTTTTCAAATGATGAATAACCAGTAGAGTGATTTGTATACTTGTTTTATAATCAATCTTGACAGTGAAACCCTTTAAAATTTTCTTAAAAGAAAATTTTGATGCAGCTTAAAAATTGTGTGAACCTTTACAAACTGTTGTGTTATTTTTCTTTGTTGTTAAAGGAGAGATTTTTTTTTCCAAAGGTGAAAGTTGGATTTGGTAAAAGATATTGAAAATTTTTAAATGACCTATTAGGAAAGTGGTGTAAAACTATACAAAATATAATCTTACCATCACTTCTATAATAACATATGATAACATATTTTACAATTAATGTACTTCAAAATATACATATATTACAAGCTAGAAATTTAAAACTAAATTACAAAATAACATGCAATAGTTTTTCAAAATAGCTCTATGGCTGATAGAACTACCCAAGCAAGAGCATCTTCCACAAGTTGTCTAGCAAAGTCATATGCTTCTATGTAACACACGTGATCATTATAGATAGAAAATAACAAAACACAACACAAATAAAATAGGGTAAACTAATAGTTTTAAAACATCTCAAATATTTACAATTGATTGTAGTTCTAAATTACCACATAAAGGTACCTAAAATCATACATCACACTTAAATGATTAACATATACTAATACATGACCTTGATATACATAAACAAGTTTGACTCTACTTTCGAAAGACTTGTGCATTAAATAAATCTCGAGATATGCACTTATCATACAACTCCAAAATGTGAACCCACACAACCCCCAAATCAATGAATCAACAATCTTGTATTATAGGGTTAGTCCCTATGAGACTTTCCTGACCAGCTATATTTGAAGCTATAGTCACTCAGTTTAGACCTCCTTTGACTCTCACCACCTAGTAATGTTCATATATTTGATTCCTATTACTAGTAGAGTTAGGATATCAATCGTTATTAAATAGATACTTAGACAATGCACATTCTAATCGACATAGGTACGAGTATTTTCTTTCCTAAAAATACTATACCTTGATCATGACCATCTCAATCATCCTTTTAACATATCATATCATACCACAACATTCAACTGTCCAACTTTACTCACAATTACTCATTAATTATAAACTCATTCAATCACATTTCCATATATTATAAACTCATTCAATCACATTTTCATATATTATAAACTCATTGCATTCCAATCAATGTCATCAATACATCCTAGGTAAACAAGTTAATGCAATTGTTATGAACATCTAAGCAATCCATAGAATTAGAAAGCCAAAAACATAAATAATACAAGTCACAACTCAAAACAGAGTCGCGTCCAACGCACCTCAACCCACACCCAACGTGACCATACTCGAGAGCACATGCACCTGACAACCTCTTCATAAATCAGAAACCTCAGAATTGTGCAGTTTCAATACCTTCTCAATTATACCTATTCTACTTACTTATTTAGGATTAAAACGTACCCCTTTGTTTTAGTTAAGTATCATTAACTTACCTAACATGTTACCAACTATCTACATCACAATTTTAACTTGAGAATCAAGTTCACCAATCATATAGATTACTCTACCTATTAAGATTTCTTTCAACCTAGAATATTTAAAATCTACACATTTCATAAATGTTCCTTTTAAAATGCTTCTATTATAATCAAATCAACATCTAAACATAATCTACCAGTTCCTTTGAAGTGTACCTCTAATTAGTTCCACCCAACAGGTCAGTCATCAATTCCAACTCACCCCATCATTGAGTTGTTACTCTATACCAATCATAACATACTAGAAGTTTATATTTCAAAACAATTAAATCTACAATTTAAAAACCATAATATAAGGTACTAACACCGAATTAACACAAATTAAGTAAAACCATTTCAGACATGTAAGAGATTTTGAAACACGGGTATCTTAAACACATTTCAAATCACCTATCTTATCCTATTATTCAAGTACTAAAGTTTCTCAATATTAGAACTATGCAAACCTATTAGTTAACTTCCTTTACCTGATTAGAGGTAGAGGCTCTCTCAAAAGCTCCAAAAACCTAGAATCACAAGGACCCCAACCTGCACCACAAAGCTTGTGATCAATGATCAAACTACAACACTATGATACTGAACCAACAAAGACTCTGTCGGATGACTCAGAGGAGACATGCGAGCACAATTTCAAAGAAAAAATATTTTCCTAAAATTGACTTTAAGGAAGAGGAGTAGAGAATAAACTTACTTTGTTTAAGAATATAATTGGATACACTTATTTTACTCGACACTAGGAGTCTAGCAGTGACTTTCGATCACCAATCTAATGAAGAAGAAAAACATAACTTTAAAGAAAAACAAATAGAAAATGATGAATAATTTCTTAGAGAGATAATGATTTTTTAAAAAAAGTGAGACTTAAATATAAGCTTTTGTATAAATACGTATTTTTAGTTTAATAATAAAATATTCAAATATCTGTTTTTAACTTTCACTACTTCTATTCTGAAAACTCATTTTCTAGATTATTACAAGTGTCATTAGAATTGTTTTATGAAAAGAAGACCCTTTATGTAAATGTTTTACGTACGAACAAAATGAGATTAATAGATGGTTGAAATAGGAGCAATATTAAATAATGTCTCTCTGGTAAAAGAATCTTGGAAAATCGGTATGGGGGAAAACGGGGAAATAATTGATTTGAATCTAACATTTATTCTAAAATTGGGTATGAATTAATTATGAGTTTTTTTAGAGGACTTGGGGACTGGTAATGTGCCCTTCAAAGTTAAATTTCATAGGTTATGTCATGTTTAGGCAACAACAAATTGATCTTAAGGAGGTGAGGGTACAGGAAGACAACTTTTAGCTGAGAATTTGGAATGTTAGATGAATTGGCAACATTTATCGAGTAGTTTCATCCAACATTGTATGTTGATGACAAATGGATGTTAAAACAAGCAACCGATGAAAGAGATACAACTAAAGTAGAATTTTGCTTAAGCTATTGGAAATGCAACATGCCGTCAAAATTGTTAATATATACACGGAGAGCTATTATGGACAAGAAAGGCCTTGTCCAAAAGGAAAATCGATGTAAAAGAAAACAATCTTTGTTCTTTTTGTTAGATACAAGTGAAATCATCACTGCATCTGTTAATAATTTTAGCAACATTTTCATATAGGAAAAAGTGATGAGAAGAGAAAGACACGGGTGATGGTTTGGTTAGAACATTGTGGAGTGAAGTGATCCTTATAGAGAAAGACTCTCAAATTTCAAAACTTGGAAGTGTATCAAAGTCAGGTTTAATATTTGTAGTTTTTTATTTTTCTTTTCATGAGTAAGAACTTTACCCTTTAATTTGTATGAGTACATTTTAATGAGAATATCCTGTCATATGGATTATACTCTCAAGTGGAGTTTGATTATACAACTCTAGAAATCTATGTTGTTCAAAGAGAAAAGGACAAATGCTGAAAGGTACTAGTAAATAAATAAGTAGTTTTAGTTTATGATATTTTTATGTAAAGATGATTGAAAATGAATTTTGGTGGTTATATGTATATATAATATTTGCTTTTACTAAAGCAAGAATAGTGATATTTTAGAGAAACCTCTATCTACCAGTCTCTTGCAAACTGGCGTTATTGATAAGAACACCAATTAATGTATGTCAACAAACATTAGGATGAAATACATTTGTGACATATTTATTGGTTTTTAAAGGTTTGAAAAGTGTCACTTTCCACATTTTCAATAATAAAGCTGGCCGTATAACTTGGCGCATATGCATTAAATTAACAAAATTATTTAACAACGTAAGGATAAAACGAACACTATTTTTTTCCTATATATAAAGTGGTAGCTAAAAAGATATAAAGAATTTACCCTAGCCTTTTTCCTTGTAAAGATTTGTCCAAAGACATGAAAAGAAAAAAAAGATCTTATGGTACCGAAAGCCTATGAAATATGAATGACAGTGACACCAGTTGAAGCTTGAGTCTTTATCCTGTTCCTGTCTCATTAACGAAAAAAAATATCGTGGCATATTCATGCATATATACTTTATAGTTTATCCTTTTGCATGACAGAAAAAAAGAAGGCAAGTGAAAAAAATTACTGATAAAAAAAAACAAAAAAAGGAAGGTAGATTACGTTGTTGGAAAAAGAAAGCTGAAATAAGGTGAGCTCTAATATGCAAATGACAACATAACAAACGGGACAAAATGGTTCGTGGGTCGTTTGGCACAAATTTGGGCCAAACAAAGTGGGACAAACAAGATTTTGCGTTTGGTTATTGCCCTCTAGCTCACAAAGGAACATGGGTCCAATGATGTCTACACCTAAATGACACATATTGTCATTGGAATTCATTCAGTGGGGGACCGAATCTTAAACTTTATACTCTTTCATCTATCTATACCTCTATTGTCACTTTTCAAACAATTATAACGGGTCTACAATGGATTCACCATAATTATCAAAAAACTTAATTTTGATTTATCAGACATGTAAAATTTCATCCCTTTCTTCTTCTTCATCTTCCTCAAAAACAAAAGGGTCGTTCATGAAACAAATTTATTCATTGAACCAAGTTCTCAGCCAAAATGACATGGTTAGAGGAAGCATATTAGTGTCAAAACTACTTTGCTGTTCGTTGTAGCCCAAGAACTATAGCTTTTTTATTACACAGGATTAGATCAGCTTACTTAGCTTATCAAGCAAACAAAAAGGGTCCGAATGAATCTTCCCAGATTAAATTTTCATGTGAAAATTGTGGTAATCTCTTTCTAAATGTTAACGATTTTCCTTTTTAATATGATCTCATGTGTGTATTTAATATGTATGGAAAAAGACATAAACACAACTTTCACATAATATCATCAACATAAGGCCATTCCCAAAAAGGATAGTTGTTTCTACTTTCTAAGTGCGCTTACTGCAATAAAATGATTTGGTCTTTTTTTTAGCTAACTATTCAGCCAGGGCTGCAGAATTAAACATGGAACACAACTGATACAATAATCTGCACTCCAATTATTTAATAAAATCTATTTCAAAATATTATTCATAAGATACTATATCTGATTGAGTCCAAATGAGCAACTAGCATAACTGACAAAGAGGCCATAGCAAATCAAGGAAACAAAATTAATCTCTGCATGATATTTGAGAGAGGAAAATACTTTTAAATGATTCCAAAAAAAAAAAATAATGAAAAAGAAACAGCACTGGCGCCACTTTATTGCTACTAGGACACTGCTGACATAGACTTTGAATAATAGATGCACTAAAACTATGGCCACAGCTCATATTCAATTTTCTGATTCAGTGGACTTGTTTTTTTTGCCATAGTACTGCAGAGCAAATGCAAGGCCCAATATCAGCAATGGCACCAGGTACTGCAAGATCTTAACAAATCCAGAAGATTGATTGTTGTAGGCAGGTGCTTGCGTAGGTGGGCGTGGAGCGTCTTTGGGAACTGCTGCTGCTGTTGGAAGAGAGGTGGTGTCAACCTCCCCAACATAGTATGTTTCCATCATCTCAATTGCTGAATCACTGTGGCCAATATCTTCAAAATCAGTGGTGGCATCCTTCTCTGTGTAAAGACCAAAACATTATTAGTCCATGTCTATTTCTTTATTGATCATTTTCTTTCTTCTAGCAAACTAGGCCAGAGGAAATAGATTCTGATTGCATATTAATAACATCAACTGACCAAGATGAACTAGTTACCTGTCGAGGTCACTAAAACTTCATCACCTCCTGGATGATCATCCAAAAATGGGGTCACATCATACACCTGACACGATGAAATGCGTGTTAGGTAAATTGTTTTGATCTACATACAGTCCTACTATTCACAAAACAAATCTCAAGGAACATCTACTTGAGCTTCTATAGCAATTATAAATAGGAAAAACAAGGATAGGTAAAGATATCAGGGGCCTTGGGAACTCGAGTACGTATTTGACATCTAGAAACTAAAAAACATTTTTTTTTGTCTTTGAAAATTCTAATACTGTTCAAACACATTCAAAATGAACAAATACAGTGATTTTCTAAAAATTATAAACTTATTAAAAATCCTAATTCTGTTCTAACACAGTTTCAAAAAGAACAAATGCAGTGATTTTCTAAAAAATTATAAACTTAAAGTATAAGTTTCGAATATTATTACCAATTCAATACCTATCTTATAACAATGAGATGTGAGAGGCAAACTCTGCACCTCCTATCCAAAACCTCTCCTACCCCAAAACCTTAAAAAGATGGATTCATGAGCCTTCTTTCTTATATGTTACTCAATTTTTTCATTTTTAATTAAAACTTAGACTCACACTTTGATTTCTATCACATCTTTATTGGATTTCAAACACATCTTTCTCTGATTTCTAACACATCTTTCTCGGAGACTCAAGACTGTCTGAATAGAACATTGAAACAATGACTCGGTTGCCATTCATATAAATAATTTACATTTATGATATTACAAAAAAGGAATTTTTATTTCTTTTACTAATCCGTAGGAAGGGCAGAATCGATGCCATCCTGACTAGATAGAGCTGGTGGTGGGGTGTGGCATCCCTCAATAGGATTGAAAACTTTATACGCTTTATGTAAAGACAGGAATGAACAATGATTTCTAGAGAGTATTCGAAAATTGAAATCAAGAGTTTTAGCAACCTAATTTTTTCAATATCAGAAATTACTAGAGATGGTTGTAAGAAGAAGTGGAGGTACTTTTGAAAGAGTGAGATTCTGAGTGCTTGAAGAGGGTGTGATGGATGCAGAGGTGTTTGTCGATGGAGCCATTAATATCTGATATCATGTAAAATTCTTAGAGAGGCAGGTGATCATTCCCTTTTGCCAGCTCTGAATAAGCTGTTTACATGAAGCTTTGGAAGATTAGAGGTCTATGAGACCAAGAGGTAGGGATCCTTTTGGCTCAGATTCATTTCTGGAAATGTTGTCTGAAGAATTGCTTCCTTTATTGTTTTCCCTTTTCTGAATGAGTTTGTATTTTCTTCATTGACATTTTGTTCTTTCGATAAAAAGCAAAAAGGAGTAGAGGCTAATCAAAATGCAGTGGAACATTTCAGACAAGCAACTTGTTCTAGCAACTAGAATTTGGAAAGCAAAATCTTCTTCTCGATAGGAGATGATATGTTAGTTTATGAAACTTGTTAACTCAGTAGTGTTATGATAATATGTAATTGAAAAACAACTCATTTAACTCCATTTATTTAGACAGGAGAATCCTTTTCTTTAATAAAAATAAATTTCACATCAATGTCACTTTGTGAAAAGACTCACCAGATCATAGCAAGAGAAACAAGCATCGATATATAGTCTCCTTACCAACCAGGAGTATGTTAGGTGACACAGTTTAATCACTAAAATAGTTTATGAGATAAAATTGAACTTCAAATTCCAACAGTTGCAAAATTAAGAATATAATAATTGTACATAGTTGTGTTTTTGCAGATGCTATAAAGCCAAAATGAGAAAAATAAAAAAAGACAATTCATATTTTACAAATGGTATAAATGTCTTTCAATTATGCCCAAACAACTTTCTAAATCATTAAATAGCATATTCCCACTGCGAGCCCTCTGATTTATCTATCTTTCAGTGAAAATCACAAGGAAAGAATTTGAGTCATTAAAAAAACTTATAAAATTGAATTTAGTCTAGTTATTTATGCTACAGTGTTTGAGTCCAGAAGAGTAGTTTTAATTGCACCCCCTAAGACCATCTTTATTGTTGGGTTCTTCAATCTAAGAATTGTTCTTCACCAAGAACTCTGAAGAACAGTGAAAGGGAAGGTGATGAGAGAGCTGTGAAAGAGAAAGGGAATGAGATGAGGTAGATGAAGAACTTCAAATGAGTTCTTAACACTGGAGAGAAAAAAGAAAACAAAAATGTCTTAGCATCCTAGATGCCAATGTAGGACCTACAAAATTCTGCTCAACCATTTTTTGGTTCTGGGTAGGAAATGCTCTAACCACTCCTCACTACCATAGCATTTTCCCACAATTTTACATCATTTCAGCAATCACAATGCAACTCTTCAATAAATCAAACATTTTAGCCATTTTCCCATGATGAGTGTGCCAAATTAATCTGATTAATAAGTAAGAGCTATTACCATCTATCACAAGGTGTTCAGAATCCTTATATGAGAATCCCTGTTTATTATTGTAGGAAGCATAAATTACTATTGTACAAGCCATGGTTAGGAATTTAATTGATCAACATTTTTTTGATTACTTTTATATCAAAATTCTAAAAACTAAATGCCATTCACAATTTTTTTTCAACTTGATACATACAGGGATTGAATCAATGGGTTTTGTTCAAAACCATAGCAAGTTTTTTTCTTTTTTTAAATAAACCGAACCCCAAACCTGCATACCCCCACCTCCCAGGATCAGTCAAATCAAGTAAGATAAAAGTCCTAAACTTTCATCCACAGATTATTCAGACATCAGATTCATCCTAGGAAAAACAAAAGACCGACTAAGAAAAACAGATCTAGAATCAAATGATAAAATAAACGGAGTTCAGATCACAAAAACTGACCTTCCCTTTGACTATAATCCAACAATCCTTCTTGTGATTGTGCTTAGCCACCTCCTCAAAGGTAAAAGTTTTGGTACTTGAACTCATCACTGCCTCTTTGCTGCCCCCAGAAACACCAAGTACACCCCATTGCCATAATATTATTATTCATACAATACATCACACAAAAAGGGAAAAAAGATTAAAAACCCAAGAAAATTTGAGAAAACTTAGGCTGAAAAATGGAAAAAAAAAAAAAAAAATTACAAAAAAAAAAAATAAAAAAAATAAATATAAAAAAAAAAAAGAAGAAAAAAGGAAAAAAAAAAAAAAAAGCCCCAGCCATAGATGGAAAAAAGTTAAAGAGAAGAACATGTCTTACACACGCTCCTGAAGATAGAAAGGAGAAGATGGTCTTTCTCTTCAACAGTAAACTTTTTAAACAGTGATTCTCTTTCTCTCTCCCTACAACCTCAGACTCAGACTATTTATACTTGTACATTTGAAAATCCCAAGACCACACTCCTTTCTTTTTTTACAATTTTAAAAGGAAATTTTCTTTTGTTTATTTAATTAAATATTAACCTCATTTATTATTTTCTTTCTCAAAAAATTATTCTTTAACATTACTATTAATGAATTACTGGAATTACATTCATTTTATTTAATAAAATATTATATAATAATAAAATAATAATTTATTTCAATGTTAAATAATTATATTTTACTGTATGATGCCACACGCTTATCTATAAAATAATGTTATCAATTAATACAATTATCTTTGCTATTTATAACTTTTAATTATTTATTTATTGATAAAAACGCCTATTCGATTGATAATAAAAACCGTGTTTTACCTTAACCAAAAAAAAAGGATATATTGAATGTTCTCATAATTATCTTTTACTAAAAAATAACTCATATATTCTTAATATTTGATATCAATAAATATAAACTACAAAATATCTTGTAAAAGAATTATCAATTAAAACTAAGAGGTAAAGACATTTTTTAATAATTTATTATAAATTAATGAAAGATAGTAGTTAAAGTGGTAGTAAAAGGTTTAAATTAACTTATAGAAATGTTGATTACATTCATCAAATATGTCCGGGACTAATTTAGAAGTTTGTATAAAATATTTATAAATTAAATTTAACTTATTTGACTTTAAATAAACAAAAACTTACAAGAAGGAAAAGATAGTACGAAACTTTTGGTGGCATTGTTTCTCACGCTTGGTTGCATCATTAAAATCAAAGTTGAAATTTGCCTTTGCTTACTCCCTTTTCACACATGTACACATTTAGTCTATTCACATTCGATTTATGATTATACCATTACAATTTCTAACCTTTTAGTCTGTGGATTAATTATGGTAGTTGTAATTAGAAGGTTAAGAAATTTAATTTACAACTTTTAACATATCAATGAACTAAATAAGCTTATTCAATTACCCTTTTTAAACTGATGTAGTGAATGGTTCATTGTTATTTTTAGATTAATATCTTTCAATTGAATTTAGAATTGAAAGGAATTAATCTTATTTTTATTATAATAAATTAATTACATCTTATATTGACATGCAAATTAATAACATTCCATACAAAAATATATTAGTTAATATAAATATAGACATGCAAATTATTTACATTCTATAAAAATTTTAGTTAATATTTATATTGACGTGCAAATTAGTTATATTCTATAACAAATGCGGTTGCTTCCTACTTAACAAATTCTCAATATGTCAACAATCTCCTTCATTATTTTTATTTTAAAATTTATTTATTAAATAATCTTTTCTTTTTTCACATGCTGAGTCATGTACACAACTAAGTACAATCAAGTAAAAAGTTGTTAATTTCTCTCATAAATATTAACAAACTTTCTTGATAAATAATTAAAAAATCTAATAAATATTAAAAAATATCTATATTTTTTTTCAAGCAACATTGAATTAGTTATCATAAAACTAAATATTTGAAAAT
>Ga0123340_1005677_pt1 | contig 11894 bp, 7 predicted proteins | sample SirMexnodulemix_FD_89961 | JGI IMG/M metagenome (GOLD analysis project Ga0123340, IMG submission 89961) | Root nodule microbial communities of legume samples collected from Mexico - Siratro Mexico nodule mix | ecosystem: Host-associated > Plants > Roots > Nodule | place: Mexico: Nepantla... | reverse complement strand
AAATTATTTTTTTTTTTTTTTTATAAAAGTTTATTTATTTAAAAAGGGGATTAGAAGCATAAATTTTTTTTTTTTTTTTTTTTTTTTTATCATCGCCCAATTCTAGGAGTTCCTCGCAGAGAATCCTCACAGAAAACTGTTCTGTAGTTCAATGAATAAATAATGTAAATAATATAACGACCTACCTTCTGAACAAGTTCAACCACCTTATCCGGAGTGGCGAAGGCTTGATCCTTCAGAGGTTTGGCCATACCTGACTCTAGCTTTTGATTCTGACCACCTGAAGACAATGCAACTTTGACTGCCGTGACCTACAAAAGGCAAAATGAAAACTCTAGTAAATACATTTTCTCTTTACAAAGACAATAAAAGAAGTTAAATCTTCCAGTGACAGTTCAAGAAATCAAAAAAAATCCAAATGTATGTTTATGACACAAGATTTACACAAGGCAAATAACAAATAATTTATAATAAGAACCAGTTATACATTTACAATTGCTTTAAAGCCGCGGGTCTATTTTAGTTCACCAGCTGGCAAAACATCAAATAGTTTGGTTACAGACAGACCTTTGTAACGAATGAAAGCAAAGGATCCACAACAAGCTTAGTAACGGACATGATGAACTCCTCACATGTGGCTTTGAGACTCTTTTCCAGCTCCTGAAAGAAACCATACGTCAAAGGGAATAGAAAATGGAAAGAATTTGGTTTACAAAATAAAAGTATAAAAGAACTGCTGTAAAGAAAATGCTGACAATGAACACTAAGGGGATGGGAGGGTGTAATGAGTGGCCAGGGCGTGATCTTTACCCAAGTGTTTAATATTTACCTTTACCTCATCATTGCTGAGAAATCCATTTTAATATTTCTCATATCAATTAATTCTGTGTAGAGACATGACAGTATCAGCAGTATAAAGGGTTGCAATATATGGCTGAAATTATTTGAGTTAACTAGGAAAGAAATAAAGCAGGTAACCATTGCTAGGAAAATTGACCATATATTGGGTTTGACTACTAAACATGCATGTCGCAATAAAATTAACTTTAAATTTAAAACTCTTAAAGGACCCTAAATTCCACAGTCACAAACCTTCTTGGTGTCAATTTGATTTTCCAAAACTCTTGGAGACAATGTCCTTGCCAATGAAGTTGATCTTGACCAATCAAATAGTGAGGCTTGACCTCTTAGAAGTCTTCGTAGATGCTCCTGATCCATATTCAATATTCATTAGAGACATAACATATTAGTGATACTAAAGCAAAATCAGAAAAATAAAAATTAAATCCTAATCATGACATGGGGACAATATTAGTAGGCAAAGTCCATGATCGAAAAAAACTCTTTAGCATCCACATACTCATTGAGACCTTTAACATAGTAGATCTAAGCATGTGCAAATAAAATAGATTAAGAACAAGCAGTTCTTGTAGTTTATTAGATCATTGGTAATTTTACTTCCTTGTTTTATGATATCTATCTATTGGGTGAACAGTGACACATTTTTCTTACAGAGAGAAAAGCATGCATCTTTACATTTAAATCTCTTCAGTAAATTTTGTTTGAGATAGGGTCAACCATTTGCAGAGTAATTGGGATGCCCTACTTGTTTTTTGTTCTATTGTTTAGTTCTTTTTTCAGCCATTTACGATATTGTATCCTAACCCTGGGATTATTAGTATCTTCTTTTTCTCTTAATACTTTTTCTATTAGAAAAATAACATCCTCTTAGTAATTAGGACATTTAGGCAATGGCTCCAGGCACAGGTAAAATTGCAAGTGCTCAGCATTCTATGCGAAGTTATATCCTCATTTGATAAGAATCGTGACCATAAAAGAAGCAATATCATCTCCGACTCCTAAACATAACACTAGACAGAATTGCCACAAGTACAGACACTTTTCAATGTAATAAAGTTGAATTATGAGAAATGAGTACAAATTTGACAAAGTCTGAATGACAGTGTATTGATCTCAGCTAACAAAATATAGCATCGGGCTATGAAACACTAACCAGCAAATGAGAGAAATCAAGCTCCTTTTGTGTGACTGAAAATTCAATATTGAAGGGTGCAATCTGGAAGACCAAAAAAAATTACTCAAACTATAAAATCCACTAAATAGTTACACAAGAAAGTCTGACAGGATTACCTGCTCTCTTAAAATTAAAAGATGTTTTATAAGGAAGAGTTGTCCATCCATTTGTGATGATCTTTTTGCAATTAATTTGCTTGCTTTCTGTGGCAGACAAGAGGAAGCAGAAAACAGAAATAAGCCAGTCACACAACAAAACATCAAGCATGTTGTCAAATTTAAATAACCACGAATGGATAACATGCTCCACAAAAGTTCAGACCTCTCGCTGCTTTGTCTCCTAGGTCCTAATATGTGTACAGCTGTTCTTTCTATTTTGCAGTTCTTCAGCAAATTTTCTTTAGAATTAATTTAGAATTTTCAATAAAAATTAGACCTGCCCTGGGGATTGCATGTGTTTCTCCTTATTAACTTAAGAGATTTTTGCTTGTGCAAAGAAGCCAAGATTCTGTGGCAGTGCTGTCTTTGCAATTCTCAGCCATGTTTGGCTGGTAATGAATTCTAGAATTTTCAAGGTAATTTTTTCATCTACAGACAACAATTGGGACAGCATCCTTTTTCTAGCTTGTACAAGGTGTTCTGCTCATTGACTTTACAGAGATGTTTCTGTTAGACATACAGAAATAATGCCATTCCCTGTTACTGACCAAATCTCTTAGTTCCTAGGTGTTTACTTTTGTCATTTTTGTGCGAGGAAGTCTTATCCACTAGGTTTGTACTATTGCTTTCTTCCTCAATGAAAATTCTTCTTATATCTTAAAAAGAAAATGATAACATGCCCTGATTTGGAATCCAAAGCTCCTTCTAATGACATGTTGCAGGCTTGATGGCCCCATAAATTTATCTATCCTTAAGTGTGCTGTGTCCAGTTCTGAGTCAGGGAGTTTGCCTGGTTCCTTCCTCCATTTTTCAGTTGAGGGGAGAGATATCGGGTCCTAGTTTGTTTAATCTGTTTCCTCATGTTCACATTCAAGGGTTTGGTAATAAGGAAAACAAAATCTCGTGGCAATGTGTGAATTATTGGATTTTGTGATTGGAAAGGAATGAGTGTAGGTTCAAGAGTGTATTTCCACTATTGATCTGCTTTCGGAATAGGGTTTGAATATGACACTTGGTGTTTAGGGCATGTATTTCAGCAGATTAGCATGTAAAACATGCAAAAAGATTGGACAGCTTCGACTCTAATTAAACTATAAGAACTTTTATTGTCCATCTATGTTTTGCTTTTCTTTATCAGATTTAAGGATTCTGTATCATCCATTCTTTTGTACTGTTTTCTCTTTCTCCAGTTCAAATACACTTCTTCAATTGAAGAGGGGAAAAACAAAACACTGCCCAATATATTGCTTGCCATACCTGAATCGATGTTGAACAAACTTCCACTGCTTCCTGATTGAAATAACAAAAGCAGATCATTAATAAATGGTTCAAAGGAATTTGGGGGCCGAGGGGAGGGGTGATTAAAAATAGTTAAAAGTGAAACCCTTAATACCTGTGCTAAACCTGTGAAAACTTCAGATTCTAAACAACGATACAACTTTGAAAGACATGATAGAGTTTTCTCCAGTGGTGGATACCATGTTTTAGATACATCTGGGTTGTCATCAGCCTGCAAATTGCAAATTAATAAGAGATGAAAAACAAACGATTTTTAAATCTAGACCTATTTACATAAAGCAAATTGTCAAACAAGTGACTGAAGAAAATATTCAGCAATAACCACAAAACAAATACAAGTCCGGTTGGGGTCTCCAGCATGTGAAAAAACAGGAACTATGCTACAATCACAGTGCCATGCATGCATGTATGTGTGCAACAAGCACAAGAAATGTTCACTAGGTTATTGATAAATTTGCTCTCTTGGTGAAATTGGGGGCAAAATCAAGATGGGATTGGGAAAAATAATTGATTCATCAGATGGTATCATCATTACCTCAATTATCAGATTTCAACATCCTGTAAGCCATTATCAGTTTCCAGTTCAGAAAAAGGTAATGTTTGGAAGGTGACAATAAAAAACAAAGAAGAATCACCTGTGGTTGTCACCACATTCACATAACTCAACCAGAAACTAATGAAGCAGGCAAACAACCAGAACTCAGAATACTAAATATATCTAATAAGCATTACCATACGAAAATCAGCATATAGAAGTCATCATCCCCAAGAAACAATCATCGCTAAATATGTATATTCAAGCAAAAACCAAGAAACTGCAAGGAAAGACACTTTACAGGATTGATCTCAGAAGTACTTTCTACAGATATCTTCAGCTTTTCAGGGTAGTCCAAGTCTTCATTAGTTGGGATGTAATTCGCTATCTGTAAATATACAAGGAAATAAGGTTTTCAAAAACCGAAATATTAGAAAAAAAAATATACTGTAATAATCACCCCAATATATTAAATATGGTAAGCCAAAAAAATTGTTAACCACCAATCAAATAGTAAAAGTACATATAACATAACAATGTGATTCTTAAGACTAAATTATTTATTTCAATCACCTAAATACATTGAAAGGAGTCAACAAGTGTGTTTGATTTACACTAAATGGCAACACAAGAAGCATGATAGCGGTAGGTAAGTGATGGCACAAACTTTTGTTTAGCCTTCTATTTGTAGTGGTTGAAGCAAATCAAGTCTTGAGTTCAAGAAAGAGGGTTGAGATTTGAGAGGGATAATGGGAGTCTTGGGGAGGAAGGCTACCATGTAAAGGCAGAAAAAAATAGGGAAGCAAATTTGAGTACATTAACAAAATTGACACAGTTCCACAGAGAATGGTATTTCCTTTCAGTATTGATTAGAACAAAAACCAGGGGGGCAAAACCCAACAAAAAGAAATATCTTCAGCATTTAAAACAGATCCGAAGATAAAACAACTAGTAATTACAGAAAAAAAAAAAAAACTAGTAACCTACCTCATCCCGTATATGAGTCCGGGCACGAAATGTCAACCGCTCATGGACATCTGCTAAAATTCTCTCAAATGTAGGACGAAGACCAGCTAGTGATTCACTCCTCCTACTATGTTGTTCACCCAAGACTTCCATTTTAAGTATATCAACAAGTTCACAAAGAAAATCAATATTTGTTTCGTGAACAAGTTTAGGACGCAGTGTATCATACAAATATGTTGACCTGCAAGCAAAATTGATAAAATCATGGGTTGAAGATACTATATGCATGTAAATTTTGCTCTTAACGAATAACATTCACAACAAACATATAATGAGAAAGAAGGGGATATAAGCCGGGAAGTATCCAAATTGAAGGAATGTGCCGCATAGCAAGTTGAACTTGTATCACACATTAATGCTCCTTCACTTCCCTTACCAAACACTCTGGAATCTGGATGTGCTACATACCCAGATTCTTACCTAAGCACACTCCCAAGACTTCTTGTACTTGGGACATATATAATAATGACTATTATGGGGGAGCACCTTATGTCATTGGTTATGTTCTAAAGAAAACAAACTTACAGAGGATCCATTAATGGAGCTAAACTTGAAATATCCTTTGAAGAAGCTGGAAAAAAATGATCAAAAAGTTGGTGTTCAAGTTGATAGACCTGCACAAATTACAATCAATAAGACTTTGTCATAAAGATATGAAGCAAGTGACAGCGTTAAAAGTTTACATCTAACACAAACGAATAGAATAATCACGAGAAGATTAGCATTTGTTCTTCTCTTGAAAATCTGTATCCTGTGCATAATATTGTATCTGTGAGGAAAATAAATTAATTAATCCCCCGGATCACCAGCAGGCTTGAGCTTCAAACAACCAATAAACACCACAACTTTCAGTTTGGAAAGCTACAAAGGTAATCAATGAATCGGCTGCTTTCATGGTGATAAGAACCTTGAAAATTAGAAGGACTGACCACAAAAGCTAGACACCAAAGTTGGAGAGCCTAAGGCCTTGTAAACTTCACACAAGAATATCATACTTCCAATATAGGACACAATCCCACACCTTGCAATTGCAACTCAACTTTTTTAAAAAACAACAGAAACTAACACACATATTAAGTATGATATGAAACAATAAGCACTGCAAAATATTTAAGCTAAACCTGAAACATGATTATACTCGTACGAAAAACATTTTAACAAAACTATCCTTCCTAAAAAAACAAAAAGACAGAATTCAAAAGAAATACTAATAAAAAGGGGATCAAATTATATGACGTAGTGGAAAATCTAAGAAACCATACGAAAAAGAATTAAAAAATACTTTTAAATTTGGCATATTGAAATTTTGGTTTTTGATAGAACACAATCGCCTTAATTTATCCATAGCATTGGTTGCACGTAATGATATATATAAGGCCTGGTTGTTGTTATCATTGTGACATCTTTAGCAAAAACTTCCTTAGAATATGAAGTTTAATAACACAAAAAATAATTCTTGGAAAACTAGATTTAGAATAATTTATAGTAATTAACAACAATAGATTTAATGTCAAGGAACTACAATATACTAGATATAAAGGACCAAATATGTAAAGTTGTGTATAAAACTGGCAAGAATTTCAATATGTAAAAATGGACAGGTAAGGTTAAAGCACAAAACCAAGATGAAAGCCTTGAACCGGCCTAAAATAGAATCTTACTACCGCACGTTCAGGGCACAACATCAGACAATTTGCAACTCAAAGCACAATGATCAATTTCTGTATTCAAATTTGATATTTATTTACATTTTATAAAAAAATAAATATTTATTGATAATAAAATTAACATTTCCATCCTTCTTTTTCCCAAAAATGCCAACAATCTCTTTGCCCAATTCAAAATCAAAAGTCAACTGAAAGTTGACGTCACTCTCTAAATAACCAGAGCCAAAATGCATCTCTCCGTCTTTTTTTTTTTTTTTCACAATTATGCCCAGCTTCTGCATTTCATTACTACTGTCTGGGTTTTGACACTTTTAGCACAGTCTAAACTCTAAAGCCAATATGGACACATGAATATCATAGTGATGCCATTGTATATTTAAAAGACACCAGTGACCAGTATAAAAAGGCATCATGATATTAAATTGATAAAAATTACAGTACCTGTATGAGATAAGCACATCCGGATCTAGTCAACGATGGTAAAGACTCCTTCTTGGCAAACTCAGAAATTCGCCGCTGAACTATACCTCTTATCTACATGAAAAGAAATAAAGAATTTTGTGACCATTTGACTTAATAATACTGAAAAAACAGAATACAGACAACATACAATGATCAAGCATGTAAATTTTCTCACCAAAGAGAGGCGTTGCTCACAGTATAGTCTGTGACATTCGGCAAGGATTTGACCATACTCTTTCCTTGAAGATCTGCTTTCAATCTCTTCAAGTAGTGGCTTAAGCTGGAAAAATTACAATTCTTAATCAGCTGCACAAAGACTATAGATATGCTGGAGAAAGCTTATTCATTAAACCTGACCACTTTCTGTATAAACCTTCAAGTTCAAACATTTAAGTCAAATGGAAAAGCATACCTCACTTGCTGCTGCCTTGAACCGAACATATATAACAGATGCCTCTACTCCCTCAGAGATAGATGCTTGGCCACCCCCACTTCCACGGATTGCTTCCTGGACCTGATGTTGAGGGATGTGCCAAAATACATTATCATAGGATTCTAAATGCTCGTATCCTTGGAGAATTCATATATGCACATATATTACCAACTCAACCTGTTAAACTAACTTCACCTGAGAAGAAGCACCTTTAAGAACCGCAAGTACATGAGAACGCATCATGCCCAATGCTCGAGACTAAAAAAAATGACAACATTTCCAAATTACTAAAGTTTAAATATCTATCAAGCATGACTTTATGATAGGACAGATTTCTAGCTATAGACTGAAGATCAAACGTAGAACAAACATTTTCATAACGTTAATTAACAATTCCTATCAGTAAAATTTATATACCTGGAGTTGCCGAAATTTCAGCAAGTAAACACTAGATTCTGCATACTGCGGATTGCTTTCAACATACCTTTAAAAATAAAAATGTCAAATGATCAATTTGTTGTTCAAATACAGAAGCAGATGAAGCTTAAGTTAAATCACTTAATGACATTCTATACACTTGAGCATGCCAATGCCAAATATACAAATCAAAATAATGAAATTGGATTTTACTCACGAGATGCATTCATCAAGTCGTTTGAGAAGTGCGAGAAAGTTTTCATTTCCAACGTTCATGTTTGGAGAATAAAAATTGGTAGCAGCCTGTACAAAACAAATTAAGCAAACCATATAAACTTAAAATAATAACTACTTGAAGTTTTGTGCAACTTCTAAACTGACCTCCAAACCTTCTGTATAAAGAATATACTATATATATAATTTCAATTTTAAAGTTAAATAAAACTAGCATAGCAGACATATCAGCAAGCATACCGAATAAGTATAGCTTGTAGATTTTGAAAATTAAAGCAGCCGCATTAACAGATACCTTTGTCCCAACACTAACGCTGAAGAAGTGGTAATTATATCAATTAATTTATTGTAGAACATAACGTGTTCACACAAAAAAAAGTATTCACAGGAAACAAAATGAAAATGTAGATTGTGTATCATAGATTTCAAAAGTAAAAGAGAAAAACATATTTCCAGCATAAAATATCTCTGAAATTCACACTAAAAAAGCATATCTCAAAACCTAATTTATTACAAAAGTATTAAAAAATCATTAATTTGATGCCAGTACAAGTTTTTCAGTTTCACAGCGTCAGAAAATATATGAAAATGCTTCCTCTTTTATTACATGCTCCACAAGAAACAATTAGTCTTAGCACTCATTGTTGCACCATCCTAATGTCCACCAAAACGGCACCTTTCACTGGTAGATATATAAATTTTGTATGTCCTATTAGTATGCTCAAATTCTTCAACACTTAAGATGCTATTAGATAATTAAACCAAAAGAAAAGGTAATGATGGAAAATTAAATCAAGAAAAGATCCAGTCAAGCCAGCAGTCAAACCTTACATTCTCCAGTTCATCAAAGTAACTGAGTTTACTACGAAGTGCGTCTGCAAAATCAATTAGTCTTTGCTTCTCTTGTAGCTGTAATAGGAAAAAAAAATGTGAGCAAATCAGTCATTTCAGTCAACGAGGAAATATAGGGTAGGTAAGTAAAAATCAGAAAAGATCATACACTTCAAAAGGCCAAACAGGAATAACAGATCCAACAAAATGTGAGGTGTGTAACTCATTTATACGACTAAATTTTTTTACTATCATGCATGAAGGGAAAGAAGCCCAACAACCTAAAATCCCCCGTTTCATTAACTGCTTTTCCTGATTTATTAATTTAACATTTACATAAACCTATGTGGTCTATTATTAAAGGAATAAGATCACTGACAGACATTACATACGATATGAATTTTGCAATCATTCAATTAAACACTAATGAATAAGATTTCAGGTGATAGATAACAAAATCATACCAGTCTATCGCATGCATCATGAAGCGTTTTAGTCTTTGTAGCTACAGCTTGATGCTGCAACTGTAGCTCGTTGAATAAGTCCAGGGTGTCGTCAACCTGCATAAGGTCAAGTCGTCCAAACAGAAAACTGAATGAGAAAATAATAGTAACCAAATTAGATAGCCACAACTAACCCACTAGAACCAGATAGAAAATAACCTGTTGGAGAATTTCATCACATGTCTGTATGCGGTCTGTCAGAGTGGTCACGTAATGCTGATATTTCTCTTCTGTCTACAATTGGAAACTAAGTTAAGAGACCACAATCAAAATAAACAGAATATAAAACAATGGCGGCATAGCAAGACTAGTAACTAGTAACCTCTGATTTCATCGCAGACTCAAGATCCGTAAACCATTTGTAGAACTGCATCAAATTCAAAGACAAAAAATATCAACCGTGTCGTATTAACTCATGTCAAGCATTCAAAGCCAGAAGCCAGATAGCGCGCACAACTTGCCTGATTGGTATTGACCATAACAGTCTCAATAGCACCCGAGTCATCGAAGGAACTATCCTTCGTTTTAACCGACAACGCATTGTGTTGCACTGACGCATTCTCTTGAGCCTATAAATGCGAGAATTATATTTTAATTGTTTCTAGATAATATCAATTACACGTAAATGGCAAAAGCTTACCAACTTGAGAGGCAACGGTCGCTCAGAAACCGCGTGAGAGAGACACACAATCGCGGCTTGCTGTTGCTCTGTCAGAGGAGCATTCTGCAAAAAAACACAATTCACTTCAAAAATCAAACAACTGCAAATGAAATCACAGATCTGATCCGTGACGGAGTGAGATTCATTTGAAACCAAAAAAGATTAATTAAGCTGATGCGATAATAATTGAATGAAAAATGCAGATGCGAAATACAAGATCTGTGAAATCGAGGTAACTAGGGCGAGGAACGAGCGAAAAGACAGAAATGGATGCGAGAGGGAAAATGTGGAAGGATACCTGTTCCCAAGTGGAAGCGAAGTTGTAACCCTTGGAAATGGCAGCGGAATTTGGAAGAGATTGAGGTGGACCTCTGCTTCCCATTTTCCTCTGCACCGCTTCGCTCTGCTTCTACTTCCCTTCTTCTTTCCTTGTCCCTGCTTCCTTACATACGTTAACAGCTCCTCCCAGTTTGAGTCTTCCGCACCAAACGCTGCGTTGCATTGCAAGCTTTGTCATCTTATTACAATTTTAACTTAATTAGTAATGTTTATTTAATAGAAGAAAATATATGAAACCAAATAATTTCTAAAGAATGTATCAATGCTTCTCAAATTATTTAACTCAGACCTCACTAAAAACCCATAAAAAAGGTAAGTCAAGTTTAGATAAATTAAAATATCTAATTTTCTTTTTTTAAGTTGAAAATTGCAGAATTTATTTATATTTATATATAATTGCTGTTTTAACAATCATGATAATAAAAAGAAAATGCACTTATCTAGTTTAACCTAAAGGACATTTACATTCTCTCTAGATTGAAACTATGCACTTTTATTTCTTATCATTTATTTGAATAATATTCACCATTTAAAACTAAAATATACTAATTTGAATTGATTCGTTTAAAATTGATTCATTTTTTAAATATTTTATTTTGATGAAATTAATTAAATTTTTTTGTTTCAATTTTCTTATTTGAATAGAGGATTTTAAATGTCACTTAATATAAAAAATTATTTTAATATTAAATAATATTTAGTTCATAAAAAAATCAGTTGATAGTGTTTTTTAATTGATGCTGGTTGAATTTTTTTTTTTTTTGTAAGATTTTTTCAACTGAAGTTAATAAGATTTTTTTCTTGATTGATGTGGATTGAAATTACTACTTCCAACTTATTTATGCTACAATTATTTTAACCCACCTGTATATAAGAGTTATTTAAATAGTTGGTCTTGGTCAATTTTCAATTTATGTTGACAAAAAAATCTTCTAGTTTAAATTAGCAGTAGTGTGGTGGATTAAAGTTTCCTCATTCATATTAAAAAAATAATAATAAACTTTGGAAAAAAAAAATAAGCACATCAACTGAAAAACTTCAGTTGACACCTTCTAAAAAATAGTTTTGCCGGCATTGATTAATAAAAATCTTGACTAATATTAACCTAAATATCCTTTACTTGTTTTAAAAAAAAAATAACAATATCAAACAAAACAAAAAAATTCTATACAAAAAAAGAAAAAAAAAATCCCTTCTACTCTTGAAAAGGATACCCACCTCCCTTATATTTCTAATAGAAGGACATTTCATAACTTTTATATTTTTGATAAAATAATATTTATCTCACATATTT
>Ga0123340_1005675_pt1 | contig 11895 bp, 7 predicted proteins | sample SirMexnodulemix_FD_89961 | JGI IMG/M metagenome (GOLD analysis project Ga0123340, IMG submission 89961) | Root nodule microbial communities of legume samples collected from Mexico - Siratro Mexico nodule mix | ecosystem: Host-associated > Plants > Roots > Nodule | place: Mexico: Nepantla... | reverse complement strand
TATATATATATACATATTTGTACGATATATGTTCTCAATATATAAAAATTATATTTTTCTATATGGTATCAGAGCTCAAGCTTAATTTCCCATTTTCGATCCTATCAATAGTCATCACTACTCCCTCTACTTACTCTGTTGTGGAACTTGTCACAACAACTCAACTACCCATTAAACTATCTTCCTCAAATTACCGCACCTGATACAAGCAAGTTATTTTATTATTGACGCAAAATAAATAGTCATTTTTATTATGTCATTTTTATTAATCATTTTTCAAAATGTGTGTGACTTTATCCGATTAAACATAAATTTGATGTTTCTCGTATTTTTCCAATTTTTAAATCACTTGTTGAAAATCTATTAAATACAAAAATTAATTTTTTTTACTCTAACAATGGTGTGAATATATTAAATTGAGGTCTTTCTTTGAAACTCATGGAACAACACACTTAACAACTTCCCCTTATACCCCAAAACACAATGAACTTTCTGAAAGAAAACATCGTCATTTGATTGAGACTACTCGTTGTCTTCTCCACTATCCTTCCTTACCCATCTCATTTTGGTCTTATGCTCTTAAAACTATAGCCTATCTTATAAATCGTATGTCTCTGTTTTTCTTGGTTGGTCTCGTACGTTCATAACAAACTTCTCCCAAAATCTTAATCATGCGTCTTCTTAGGTTACAACTCATCTTAAAGTGCTTATTAGTGTTACAATTTTAAAACAGAAAAACTATATACCTTAAGACACGTGCACTTTGTAGAAAATTTTGTTTTTTCTTATTCTTCTACACTTACAACCACGTCTTCTCTCTCTCCAACATCCATCCCTACATGCATAAGACCATCTGGCCCCACACCCTCAAATCACATACAAATCATTCCAACACCCGTATCTCAAAATTCAAATTCCACCTCCATTGTCTCCTCTTTACCTACCACATTTAAAAACTTATCTTCACCTATATTCGTGCCAAAATTGCCACATACCTCCCTCTTCATGTATTACCAAATTCCATTAAATTCTCTCCTCCATCCAATCATGATATCTTGTACACTTCAGGTTCATCTCCTTTCACGTAGGAGACAACATTACAAACTAGAATTGTAGGGTACCTATCTAGCAAATAATCAATTGTAAAATTTAGCTTTTAATTGGTGTTTTTCAAGAAGATGAGACAAGATGAATTTAAATTGAACAAAGCAATTGACAATTTTGAGGGACTTGGAAAAGTTGTCAACATAGTAGAATAAGATTATTTGGTATACAACTATAGCCAAAATGTGAGTCTACTATGTTCTATCTCAAAATATGCTTTAAAGTTGAGCTAAATGTGTTATTTGAAAGTGTTTCCTCTTGGGCCTGGAAGGGGTGCAAGTTGGGCTTAGAAAGGGGTGTGTATAGCAAAGCAAAGTGGTTCGTATTTTTTGGGTCCCATAGTCCACACCAAATACTTACGTAATATGGGTGAAAATTAAATCACTAACGAATAACCCATTTGATCTCTTATAGTACTTGTAATTAATTCAATATCCCGGCTATAAATCCAAATATTTAATCAAATCTAAAAATCCAATAATCTAATATCACGATAGTAAATTCAAAATATTTAATCATATCGCGGAGTCATGCATGTCAACTAATATTCAGGGATTAGGCAAATGATTATGGGTTGAAATTCTGGCCTTAAAGAGGTCAGAAGGAAAGTTATAAATAAATACAAGACTGGTAAAAGAGAAAAAATAACTCAGATTTGGACTAGTGATATTTATTTAATTTAACCACTTTCTTATTGTACAGTGATAAGAATAATAATAAATAAATTATTAATTAATAGGTTTTGGACCATTGTTTTGTATTTGGGCTAATTGGTCTTGAATTGAAAGTTTGATTCAATTTGATGAAATTTCTAGAATTTTTCCAAACTTGAGAATGGTTTGTGCTTTGTCCATAACTTTTTCTACACATCTTGAATTAACTTAATCTTTATGTTGTTTTGCAGATAACTCAAAGATCTAAAAATGTTATTAGAGGGCCCAAGACCAAATTCAGACAAAAAAGAGGATAAAATCAGTCTTGAAGTTGGCATACGGAATCTGGACAACACTTTGAACACAAATAATTAATTGAGGACAACTTAGTCATTTCACCAAATTCAGTTGGGATCGAAATTGTGTTTTTTTGGTAAAATTAGAGCAACATAGAGGTAGGTCTGGGCCACCTTTTGTCGTTAATTTTTTTTTTGAATATTGTAATGTGAAAACAATGAGTTGTAGAGGACAGCAACCAACAGTTACACAAAATTTTGAATACAATTTCCTTTGCTTGCTTCTTTTTCACTTCTGTATTTATTTTCTCTCAATTTGTGTTCCTTCCACTTAAATTGGGATGCCAACCATGATGACGAGTGGCTAACCACTTTGTTCAATCTGGTTCCTAAAGGTTCTTCCGTTTTCATTAATCCTTAGGTTCGTGTTTTGTATTTCTTTCCTCAATTACTTGTTCACATGTTGTTTTAACCTGATTATTGGATTTAATGGTTGGATTGACTCTGTAATTGAACGAATACAATCCAATTGAAATGTGTTATGAAATTCCAGAATCAAAATTAAGTCGAATCGATGATGTTGCTCACCATGCAATTGCATTGGTTTGGCACACTAGATGTTCGATGACATGCTTCACGATTGCGGAGTATTCGGGATGCTAAATAGATGGACGAATTTTGGTCTATTTAACCAGCAAATGTATTTCAAATTGTGTTTAGTGGCTAATGAAGGATTTGGGGGAACCAAAAAGAGGCTGGATTGATTTTCATTACTTGAATTTCTCTATTATGTTTCAATTATGTTTCTGTTTAAGTTCCATGTTGAATTTAAATATTTGTCAACCCCAACCTCCCTCTCATCCTCGTGCTATTGTTTTATATTTCTAGTGGCTTAAGAGAATATTTGAGTGGTCCTTGAAAGAATGACTTAGGTTAGCTATATTGTAAAATCTAGCCTCCTAGTCTAATTTGGGGCGCGTTCGGCAGCACGCATCAGCTAGCCAAGAGTGATAAAAAACCTTAGTGGCTAGAATAAATTGGCGTCCACCGTGGGGTTGGGTAAAACTTTCCTACCTCCACATCGAAAAGATCATACACTAAAAACCTTCTAGAAACTTGATTTCTAGGGAGGATGAGAAATTAGAGACAAACAGCGCCTCAAGGAGGGAATAATGATGCACTCACTCTCCAGTAGATACAGGAAACTATGAACGAGTTATAGCGAAGCAACAAAGAGCTTATAAAGTAGGCGGAAGAATTGAGAGCCGGGAGAGCAGAGGATTACATTGAGCACGAACGATTGAGAGAAGAGGAAGACGAGACATGTCACCAGATGGAAGAAACTTTGAGAGCACATGAGGAACTATAGAAAGCAAATGAAGAATTATAGTGCGCACCGCGAGAAAAGGAGTTGAATGCAGCAACCAAAGTATCTGGAGTACCTAAAATGTTAGCGGATTGACAGTGGATCATAGAGAAACAGGTGCCCCCTCACTACATGGTGCCAAAAATGGCTCCTTAATTAGGAATGGGCGATCCGGAAGTCCACCTCAAAACTTTCAAGGCGCAAATGCTCATCTTAAGGTGATCTGATGTGATTTGATGTAAAATGTTCACGGGTGCTCTCACTAGAACAACACTTCAGTGATTTAGTAGGATCCCATAGGCCACAATTGATTCGTTTGCCACGTTTTTGCAAATATTTCTTCAGCAATTTGCTGCTAATCAAGTGAAGCCTCCAAAAATGGCAGATTTATTTGATTTACGACAACAAGAATGAGAGACACTAAGGACCTACCTTAGTCGTTTCTACGGCGTCATAATAAAGACTAACCCACAGAATGAGAAGATGTTTGTGGATGCATTTGTGAAGGGATTGCGAACAAATCCTTTCAGCGAGTCTCTTCTACGGGATAAGGTGGAAACCATGGCAATGGTATATAGGAGAGCCACTACACATATTGAGGCAGAGGAAGTCTTGAAGAAAATATGGGTAGGGAAAAGACATTATTTAATCAAACATCATCATCACTCCGAAAAAAGAAAGCATGGAGGGTGAGTGATATTCAGGAGAGACAAGTCACGATATGTGCCCTACGCCGCTTAGGCCCCAATGAGTGGAGGAACTCTGAAGGCTGGAAGAAACAAATTTGTTTGCTCGAAGCTTAACGTGACAAGAAAGGAGATATTGAAAGATCTAAAGGTGGTGAGTAGGTTAAGGTTACTCGAAGCCTTTCATAGGTTGATGGGCCATAACATGCGTGAATGGTGTGATTTCCATCAAACTAAGGAACACACTACCAGTGATTGTTTCACTTCGGGAAAACAGCTTGCCAAATTGGATGAGGAAGGGGTATTGGATGACTATATAGAGTCAACTCCGAAAAATAGAAAGGCTGGAAGTATGCCACCGAGTGGCTCGGCGAATGGACAACATGAGCGACCGAATATAGGACACTTAAACATCATTTCATGAGGATTCACGAGAAGAGGGGTTGTCATCTAGAGAAGAAAGAGATATTCCATATTAGTTTTAACTATAGCTAAAAGACAAATTCAGTATGTGCCTAACATAATGTTCTCGACAGCTGACATGACAGGTGTTGTGCCATACGAAGACAACCCCATAATATTATCAGTTGTACTAATGGGAAGAAATGTACATCAAGAGTTGATTAATCAAGAAAGCTCCGTCGACGTGATGTTTTGAGACAAATTTTCTGGACTGCAAATACCAAAAGAACAACTACAAAGTTTTAATGGGGTTTTGGTAGGGTTTTCTGGAAAACGGGTGAAGGATAGAGGTTATGTGGATTTGAGGACTACATTTATAGATGGCACCCTTACAAGCACCATCATAATCAAATACATGGTGGTGAAATCCCCCTCCTCATCTACATAGGAGTAGTGACGTCCTCAAAACATTTGATGGTGAAATTTTTGACAATCGACGGAAAGGTGGTAACCTTGAGACTATACCAGAAGCTGGCAAGAAAATGTTATGAAAACTGCCTCTAAAACAAGAGTGGACCCTACACCAAGAGAGCCGAATGTTTTAGAAACAAAATTTGAGCCAATTCATAAAGAATGGGGGCCGAAGCCTGTAGGAGGGGTGAGAGAAGTAAAAGTGGCCGAAGGAAAAACTTTGAAGATTGGGATCAAGTTAAAGATGGAGGAGCATGAAAATCTGCTCCAGATTTTGAAGAAGAAGATGAATGCTTTTGCATGGTCACCTGCTAACATGCAGAGTATAGATCCTAATTTCGTGTCACCATTTATCCTTGGATCCGAAAGTCAAACCGATGAAGCAAAAAAGAAGGAAGGACACCAAGTAACAAGTCTAAACACTTACCGCCGAAGGGCATGTCTATACCCATGACTGCTGAGGGGCGAGTGTATTTGACTGCCGAAGAGCGACTCAAAACACTTAACCGCCGAAGGACGAGTCTATATATATGACTCTTAAGGGGTGAGTGTATTTGACTATCGAGGAGTGAGTTCAAACACTGGACCGCCAAAGGGCGAGTCTATACCTATGACTGCTGAGGTGCGAGTCTATTTAACTGTCGAGGAGCGAGTCCAAATACTTGACCATTGAAGGGCGAGTCTATACTTACGACTGTTGAGGGACGCGTATATTTGACTTCCGAGGAGCAAGTCCAAACACTTGACCGTTGAGGGCCGATTCTATATATACAACTGCTGAGGGGCGAGTCTATTTGACTGCTGAGGAGTGAGTCCAAATACTTAACCACCAAAGGGAAAGTCTATACCTATGATTGTTGAGGGGCGAGTCTATTTGATTGTTGAGGAGCAAGTCCAAACACTTAACCGTCGAAGGGCGAGTCTATATATGCAGCTGCTGAGGGGTGAGTCTATATATACGACTGTTGAGGGGCGAGTCTATTTGACTGTCGATGAGCAAGTCCAAACATTTGACCGCCAAGGGGAGAGTCTATACATATTACTATCAAAAGGCGAGTCCATAAATATGATTGTCGAAACTCGACCTCTGAAAGGGTTTAACCCTTACTCGACCTCTGAAAGGGTATAACCCTCACTCGTTCTCTGAATGACAAATCAATGAAAGTCGGCTTCCGAATGTGATAATTGTAAATTGAGTATATTGTACGTAAGAAAACTTAGGTACTTTTGGTTTTAATTGTTGTTTGAAATAGTAATTGTCCCTAATTTGAGAGTTTTTGGATCCAAATATAGCTTTTGAGTTCTGAGATAAATGAAACCATTTAATTCCAATTTTTGTGTAAATTTAAAGTTATAAAGAATGAAGAAAATGAAAGATTGGAAGATGCATGAAGAAAAGAATTAAAATGATGAAAGTAAAGACACGCTCAAGCAAGAATGACTCGCTTGAGCAAGAATTATCTAGAATGAAAAGGATGTGTAGTGGCTGGCTCGTCCAAGCGAGCTCGCTCAAGCGAGATTGGTCTAGAGAGGGGTTGATTTTTACTAACCCAAGGCACAAAAATGAGTTTAAGAAGGAGATTTTGTCTTTTTTTTGAAGTGGTTAGAAGGTTTTGAAGAGTTAGAAGCCGCGAAATGCAACAATGACTCCAAGCCTAGCATAGGCTCCTCTCTCTTTCTCTTGCAATCTTCCTTTCTTTGGTTTGTAATGGCTACCATGACTAGCTAAATCTTCATCTTTGGGATTGAATGTAATCTTTTGAACTCATATGTATTTTGATGATATTCATATATAATATTCAATTTCTACTCAATCTTGTTATTTTCATCTTATGCATATTGCTAGATTTTATCTTATCAGTAGAGTCTTGATTTTGATCCTTAGATTTAACTACGAAGTATTTCTAAGAATATGACCTAGATGAGAATAGTCAATATATTATAATGCTAAGAATATGTTTCAATGTATTGATTACTTTATAAAATATGTTCTTAATGATGGGTAATTTACTAGATAGTAGAGGAATCAGTATTTAGAAAATTTTCTTATGAATTTCGTGCTTGAGAAATCAGTATGAATGATCTTTATATGTCCATCAATATTGAGTAGTTATGAGTATTATATGTTCTTATCAAACCAAAATATAGATGAGTTAGATAGATAAAGTTCAATCCCATACTTTAACTAAATATTTCAAAGCACTTTTGCTACTTGTTAACTTAATATGTCATCTCTCTTTTATGTTCTTATGTTCTTTGAACAAAATCATTCTCCAATTTTATATACTTAGTGAGTAGTAAAATCTAGAATTTTAAGTGAAACTGTTTTTTGTGGGATCGACACTCGTATTTCAAAATTCACTATATTACTTTTGACACGGTGCACTTTTCGAATAAGTCAACGGGATGGTATATCCAGAAAATTTTTAGAAAACCACTGAGAGCAAACCACGTGTAAAAGATGTCATGAAAAAAGAAAGTTATATGCCTAACAAAGCCACTTTGCCTATTCAGCTTGAGGTTGGGGAGTTTGTGTCCCTTCTTGTGCTAACACACGGTGCGAATTGGGCCTAGAAGGGGGTGTGTATAGCAAAGCGAATTGGTTCATATTTTTTGGGCCCCATGGTCCATCCAAATATCTCCGTAAAATGGATAAAAATTAAATCCCTAGTGCATAACTCCTCCCCTCTCTTATGGTGTAATTAATTCAATATCCCAACAGTAAATCCAAATATTTAATCAAATTTTAAAATTATGTACCATTAATTTGATATCACCACAGTAAATCTAAAATATAACCAAATCACAAAATCATGCATGTGAGTTAATATTCAAAGATTGGGCAAATGATGATGGACTGAGATTCTGACTTTAAAAATATTGGAATAAAGAGAAAAAATTAACTCAAATTTAAGTTAACCAAGAGCAAATAAAAATCTCAGTTAGAACATAGAAAAGTTTAAAGCAAATATCGAGGTCAAAGAGAATGCCATGAAATAGAAAAAGCAAGCCAACACTCTCTATAACAACAAATATCAGAGCTGAGGTTAATCACATGTAGTGAGTAGGGAAAGGATGACTAGGGAACGCCTAGAACTATAGGTAAAGAGAAATTTAGGAGTATACACATTTGCCTAATGACAGAAATGTATTATTCAGAATTGTACGATGTCTTTGGATGATATAGACATATAATTAGATTTTTAAGGGTCATGTTTTGTAAGCTATATCACATAGGTATGGAGTAGGTAGGCTTTTGTATAAATATTATGTTGGAATCTTTTGTTCAACATATTTTAGAATTTATTTTCTTTACTTATAAAAAAAAAACTTTATAGTCATTATAAAAGAAAGAAAAATGATGTCTTGACATCTTTTTGAAGAAAAAAAAACTCCTGAACAACATTTTAATAATATAATAATATACATATTAATGTTTGAAATTAAAAATAGATTTTTTTTTATCAAAGATTGTGAAGATATTTCATTGAAAAATTCGGATACGTACATATTAGTGGCGTTTACCAGTCCTTCGATGTTTGGAATTTTTCCACTTAATTTGTTATATCTGAGATCCCTGAAATAAATAAAAACTATTTTGCAAGTCAATGAATGCTAATAAAAAGGAAGCACATTCAAATATAATAAGAGTATATCATGCTACTGTATTTGGTTAAACATGTGATATTAATCACCTAGTGTAATAAAAATGTATTTATGGAGCATAATCAATGACTGATTATTTCAGGCACAAAGTATGAATCACTTAATGGTAGTGAAAGATTTTTCAGGGACAAAACAATTGCTTCTTTAGGTTAAATAAAATTAAACATATTATTGTAAATCTAATTTTGAATAAAAATTAAATATATTTTTATATAAAACTTATAGAATTATGTAGGAGCTAACTTTATTATTTCATGTATATTAATTTTTTTTTCTTGTATTCTACCACAAATGTAATTTGACTGAGCTGTGATGGTATCCAGCAGTGTGCATGTGAACAAAATATTTGGTGTTTGTGGTCAGAAAAATCTGAAGCAAACATGACAGTGAAGAAATGGTGAATCAGCACTTACAAAATTTTCAAACTTGTCATGTTTCCAATATATTCTGGTATTTGGTCGTTGATATTGCAACTCCTTAATATCCTGCAGAATAGTTAAATATTATAATTCTACTTCATAAAATTATGAGACAGTTTTTGAAAAAAAAAAATATGAAATAAATTGAAATTTATTATATCTTGTCAGTCTTTACTATTATTTGTTTTTTAGAAATTATAATCACGGTAAGTTATTAATTTTATGCCTATAATAATAGTAACAATGGAAAATACAACTTTCTTAATTCACAGTTCCTACCAGCAGCAACCGGTTCTCTTGTTTTTGATGCAACAACGTAACGTAAAAAGTTAAAATAAATAAATAAATGTCACACTTTTATTTGTATTCATATTAATTTCTTATAATCCGAAAAAACTGCTTTAAACTATACAAAAAGAGTGTTTTTTCTTCTTAATATAGTTTATTTTTAAATAATAGTACACTCTAATCTTATATCACTTATTGGTTGTCACTTATTTCAATTAATATTAGTATATCAAACCATATTTTAGTTATATATTTTAACTTTGAAGGGTAAATTTTATTTAATTAAAGCATATTATACATATATATTATTTTCATGAAATTTATTTATTATTTAGCATGTAGTATTTGGATATACTAAATTAAAATAAAGGTGGATCATATATGAAACAAAAATTGAATATTACGGTCTACTTGTGAAACTTTCGTAGGTTAAATTAAAGAATGTAATCTGATATTATAGAAAAATGTAAAATATTATAAAATGTGTAGATTTTTATTATATTTGTCGTCTATATGTTTATTAATTGTTTTAAAAATTTGAAATTTAACTATAATATAATTTTCCATAATTGCTCTAATAAGATAAGATTTGAATGTATATATTATAATTTGACATAAGTTTTTTAACACACTCTCTTACATTGAGGTTGGTAATATAAGACTAGATAAAACTTAATAACGGATGATATGAGATTCAACATATTTGAGTAGGATAAATTTTTGAATGAGTCTTTAACGTATTAAAAAAAAAATGAAATTTAAGTCTAACCAATGTTAATAAGGTAAAATTTGAAATTACATATATTTATAATTTACATATTTCAAGTCAATGTAAGTGTTTCAACAAACTTAAGAAAGTAAAATTATTTTTTATCAACAAGAAATTAGAATTTAAGCCTATCTTTACTTGTGAAACTGGTTTGGTATATTTTAGTTAATGTAATATACCGAACATAGACATCTTTAACATAGGATTAAAAGAACCTAATAATGGTGTCACACGTTCAATAAATTTAATTAAGATAAATTCTAAAAAATTTTAATATCATCTTAAAAAAAAATAGATTTTAAGTGTAACTGGTAAGAAGAGTTTTATATTCACTTTTATATTATAATTTAATTATATAACTAGATATGTAATCAATAATTTCGAAGTAAATTTTTTATAAATGAAACAAATAAGTAGGTAGTTTACTCTTTAAATAGTAAGCAACATCACTACTCCTATGTTTAAAATTGTTTAAATTTAATTTAGGCTTTATAAAAGAGATCAAAATAAATATTGAAAATAAGGAGAAGAATATACTCACAATCTTTGCAGTTGTCTTAAATTAACTAATGGAAAAGTTGACTCGGGTCCATTTAAGTCCGTAACTTGCCTGCAATTAATATTTTAACAATGTGAGGGCATTAATAAAAGTATTTTGAAACAAAAGTAAAGGCACTATAAAATACTTATAAAAATAAATAAATAAATCGAATTTTTCATTTTCTATTTTATTTTAAAATTATCAAATAAAAGAATACTTTTTGAAAGTAAAAAAATAACATACCCTCTATTTTTCTCTCGAATTAACATATATTCCATGTTATTGCATGAATTGTAGTTTATATTTTTTACTTAAATTCATAAAATAATAAATATGTCACTTAATTAAATACACTTATTCTTCTAATAGATATTATTTTGTTTGCTGAAAATAAACATATTCATATAATGTATTTGTGCACAAATTAGAAAATAAAAAAGAAACTAATTCAATCTGATATGTTTTAAAAGACTAAATCTCCATTGCTTTTGGAATGAAACAAATACATTGCAAGAATATCATAAGAAAAAACATTTAATTTTGGTGTGATAGTTAGAACAATAAACACCATACTTACAATCTGATTAAGGTCTGCGGGAATGAAAATCCAGATGGAAATGGCCCTCCTAAGCCACTCCCTGTAATGTCTCTGACCAAACAAAACTTATGGTTATATATGATCAATGAACCATAAAAGTAAAATTAAATTTTATTTTTTGGAGAAATGGTTCTCACAATATTTTGAGATTTGTCCATCTTTCAATAAAACTAGGTATCTTTCCGGAAAATTGATTATCGCCAAGACGTCTGCAAATTGGTGTTAAAGTAAACATGAAAAAATGAAAAATAAATGTAATGAAACGAATTAAAAAGTCCAAACAAAAATAGTACTAATTCTATAACGTATACAATACAAAATCTTCTATAATAATCTTGTGGTGAAATCTTGATAAATATATTAATGCTTTATTTTGAATTACATGAATCAAATTAAGGTTACATCGAAAATTCTTTTGATGTGAGAAAGGTCATATATTATATTACAAATAAAAATATAGTATATTTAATAGGACTTGAACAGAAAACCTCGTATCAATTTGATAAAACCTATAATTATCAAACTAGAATAAATTTTCTGTCACCTTACAACAAAACCTATAAATATATCAAACCAGAATAAATTTATTCTCATGTTAAGATAATTATTATGCTATCATTATAAATATTATTATTA
>Ga0123340_1005670_pt1 | contig 11899 bp, 9 predicted proteins | sample SirMexnodulemix_FD_89961 | JGI IMG/M metagenome (GOLD analysis project Ga0123340, IMG submission 89961) | Root nodule microbial communities of legume samples collected from Mexico - Siratro Mexico nodule mix | ecosystem: Host-associated > Plants > Roots > Nodule | place: Mexico: Nepantla... | reverse complement strand
GAGAGAGAGTGCGAGAAAAATATCTTTTTACAGTTTTTTTTAGTAAAAAACAAAAACAAACATCATTTTGTTTGAGATTAAGATAGAGAGAAATATATATATATATATATATATATATATATATATATATATATATATATATGGTGACCCTAATGAGTGTTGTGTTTGTGTAGGCATGCTCTGAAGCACATGAAAGAAGGGAGCTCCATTATCAACTCTACTTCAGTTAATGCCTACAATGGGAATCCAGAAGCCTTAGACTACACAGCTACTAAGGGAGCAATTGTTGCCTTCACGAGAGGTCTTTCTCAGCAGCTGGCGAGTAGGGGAATCAGGGTGAATGCTGTTGCACCTGGCCCAGTTTGGACGCCAATACAACCTGCTTCCAAGTCTGGTGAATTGATTCAGAACTTGGGGTATGAGGTGCCAATGAAGCGTGCTGCTCAGCCTAGTGAGATTGCACCGTGTTACTTGTTCTTGGCAGCTGGTCAGGACTCTTCATACTTCACTGGTCAAGTCCTCCATCCAAATGGTGCGTCACTTATTCTCTTTGTGCCTTTTACTGTAACAACTGTGTTGAAAGTTTGCTTACACATTGTTTGGTTGTTTGTAGGTGGTGAGATCGTCAACGCTTAGTGCTGTTCAGTGGCAGCTTTTGTGCCTTCATCTATTTGCTAATTGAATTGGTGTTTCTGTTCTGTGTTACGCCCTTGAATAAGCAGTGTTATGTTCCGATGTAGGACATGCCTTCATATTTAAATAAATGAACTTTATTTGTGCTCCTTTCTCATCCTCACAAAATCTTTTGATTAATTGTGTATTAAATATTAAATTTAAATTTTAAATTTCACATCAAATGGACCGTCTAGAATGAACAAATGGTGTAAAACAGAGAACATCTATCTACATTATATTATTAAAATGAATTCCAGAAGTATTGCATGGCTATTTAAGGTTGTGCTTCACGTTCTCTCATGTGCAGAAAATATAATCCATGTTTTTCATGTTCTTCATCTGGTGTGATTCTGTCTTTTCTCTCTCCTCCTCTTTCTACTGTACATAATACAGAGGTAGTCTCATACATGGCTTCTTCCTCAACAATCCTAAATACAACAAGTTTTTCTTCTTTTCTTTTTCCCCGTAGTTTTAACACCCCCTTGACAGTTTTGTTGTTCCTCCCAAACACAAAGATGCAGATTATTATATAAAGAAAACTGTTAATACCCTTGTCATATCGATGTAATTCTTGATGGTTTTTTCGAAGAGTATGATAGCTTCATCACCTCTGTAACTTTAAGACTTGAAACGGTGATGGTTTGTTTGAAGAGTGTGATAGCTTCATCACTTCTGTAACTTTAAAGGCTTGAAACAGTGTTGAAGATATTGAAGCTCTCTTACTTTCTCAAGAAGAACGTTTTGAGAAGACTCTGGGAATCCGAAAAGCTGCTTCTACAAGCTAATACTGCTTCTACAAGCTAATAGTAATCTTGGACATTCTCGCTCTACCAATTCTGCCAAGAATTCGTGATATTTTGGACAGAGAAATCATAGTGATATTTTGGATAGAGAAATCATAGTCAAGCTAATCTAGTAATCTTGGACATTCTCGCTCTACCAATTCTGCCAAGAATACCAATTCTGCCAAGAATTCGTGATATTTTGGACAGAGAAATCATAGTCGCAATACTTGGAACAATTTTTCTTCTTCTTGGTCAAATACAAGAATCAGTGTCAAATTTGTGGAAAAAATGACCATACTGCTATTAACTGCTGGCATAGGTAGGTATGATCATGAAAGTCAAAACAATATAAGTGCTAATAGTTCCCATGTTTTCTGTCCAGTTAATGAGGATATAGCAAGCCTTCTCTTTTGGGTACACCATCAATTTTGCATGATCCTCTTTGTTATCTGGACTGGAGCATCTCATGATATTACCAACTTCTCCATCAAAAACACATACACTGGTACTCATATGGTGAAAATAGGCAATGGTGCAGATCTGTCTATTCATGACATGTTCCTGAAATCAATAAAAACATCAGGACAGAGATTCTTCTTCAGGGAAACCTTAAAGGTGGATTATATGTCTTCCCTTCTTTTAATTATACACCTGTGAGTTGTCTTCTTTCCAACTATGACGTAAATCATAAAAACATTCAAGACTTGGCCATGCTTCTGCTAAAATAGTTCATCATGTTCTGCAAAATTATAATTTACCTCATTGCCAACATAACTTCTTCTGTGATTCCTGTGTTATTGCTAAGTCAAACCAATTGCTATTCAATGACTCTTGCACTGTGTATAGTAAATCATTACAGCCTGTTTACATAGATATCTGGGAAAAGAGACAGATCTTTCACTCTTTCTTTTGGACTTGATCCTCCCCGATTGAAAGCTACTTGAGCTTTCTTTTCACTCTTGCTTCTCACCCTATGGGTCAAATGGCCCGATCCTCATCTAAGGATGTCAGGCTTCAAATTGGTTGATACTTTTTTGTCGTTACACTTGGTTTTATCTGCTGCAATCAAAATGGCAGGCTATTATACTGTTTTTAAGTCTTCTGAAATCTACTCACAAAACAAACTGAACATGTTTTACAATGTATAAATACTGATAATGCTAAGGATCTCATGAACAAAAAACAAAACAGACCTATAAAACAAAACAAAACAAAACACTGTTGAAAGAAACCATCGTCGTATGGTATATATCGGTTTATCTATGCTTACAGCTGCTTTCTTACCTCTAAAATTGTGGAGTCAAGCTTTTACAGTTGTTATCACCGTTATTAATGTTCTCCCTACAGACAATTTTAAGAATCAAGGGACCAAATTCATCCATTTATTCATAACTGGACAAAATTCAACAAAATAAATAAATAATAAAACAAAAAGAAGGTAATTTTAATTTTATATTTTAAAAAATAATGATCAAATTAATATAATTATAATAAATTAAATTTTATTTTAAAAATAATTATATAATTTAATATTTTAGAATTATTTTTTAAATATGTTATCAATTATATTAAATAAAAATATATTGTATTTTAATTACAAAAATTTTATAATTTTATATATTAAAATAATTATTATATCTATTATATATTCATAAATTTTTAATTTAAATTTTATTATTATTATTATTTTTAATCCAATCAATTAAACTTTTAACACATTTTTTAAATCAAATGATCTCAAATCTATTCCTGAAATGGTTGTTGATCTGCTATATCCGCTAGCACTGCCGCCGACCATCTGTGTGCGTTGGAAGGGCGATTTTGAGGAACCAATCTAAAAATTCCAAAATACTGACATTGAAAACAGTACTAAGAAATAGAAAAATGGAAAAGTATTTTATAAAAGCAAAATAAGATTGTGAAATTAAAGTCGTTATTAGGAAAGGGTAGGAGGTGGGAGGGAAGTGAGGTGACCCACCAAAAGTAAAGTTGAGGCCTTGATTTGGCTGTGGGACAGCTGTTAGAACATGGCATAGAAAGAAAATTAAAAAATGTGGTTCTCATTTTTCAACTGTCACCACTTAATCCATCATCAATCTCATCTTATTTCTTTTACATCCTATGAAAATGACGAGGAGGATGAGAAGGAGCATGGCACGCGGAACTAGGGTTGGTAGTTGCAATACATCTTAATTATAATTGTAATTTTGACCTCATTCCCTTCGCCATTTCGATGAAAACTATGCTCTCTCACTTCCCACTCTACAAATTCACTCTATAAATCACAATCTTCAAATCTCACATCTCAATCCATGGCTCCCAATCCGATGAAGATGAACACCAAGCAATCTGCGAATTCCAGTACAAGTAGCATCACAGCAGCAGCTTCATCGCAGGAGATTCTGGTCCGCGAAACGCTGCGTATCAGCGCCAATTTGGCCACCGCCCCTCTCCTCCAAACGCCGTCGTCCCTCACCATGATCTGCTGCGAGGAAATCGAAGGCCGTCGTTGGAAGTACGTGGCCGAGACCGATGCATCCGGTCATTTCAAGAAGAATTCCTTTCGCCCTCTCTCCCTGCAGACTCCCCAGTCCCCTCTCGACGTAACTTCTCTTCTCTTTTTTTCTCTCTCATAAACCCTCGTTCCTCGATTCATTCTCTCACCATCACCATTGCAGGAACTCCTCGGTTTCGTTAGATCCTATGTTGTTCCGGAGGGTTTCCCCGACAGTGTTACTCCTTCCTACGTCCCCTACATGACATGGAGGGCTCTTAAGGTATCCCTTCTTCCCATCTCTTTCTACCAATACTCAATCTTTCAATCAATGCTTTCCTAATTTCTAACGCTATCCCTTCCAGCACCTTTTTGGTGGAGCAATGGGCGTTTTCACCACTCAAACCCTCCTGAGTTCAGTTGGCGTCTCCAGAAACAGGGCTACTCCTGGGGCTGTCGCCATCAACTGGATTCTCAAGGTAACAGTAACCATAACAATCACTCTCAGTTTCACTCGCTACTGTTTAACTGAATATGAACGTAAATAATACCGTAGGACGGTGCTGGTCGTGTGGGGAAGATGCTTTTTGCTCGCCAAGGAAAGAAATTTGATTATGACCTCAAACAGGTAATCATTAACTTCCTTGCTTCTCGTGCTCAATCTCGTCATATAAATCGGAGCTAGCCAAATTCCCACAATCTGCTGTCTCAGAGTTATTGTGTTACAGCTGCGGTTTGCAGGTGATCTTCTCATGGAGTTGGGTGCTGGAGTTGAACTGGCAACTTCTGCAATGCCACATCTATTTCTACCTTTGGCTTGTGCTGCTAATGTAGTAAAGGTTTGGCGACTTCTTTGGGATGAGTGATTCCCTTGTATGTGAGCTCTGAAGGCTTACTTTTTTTTTTTTTGTGCTCTCAGAATGTTGCTGCTGTAACATCAACATCAACTCGGACACCAATTTACAAAGCCTTTGCCAAGGGGGAAAACATAGGGGATGTCACTGCTAAAGGAGAATGTGTTGGCAATATTGCGGACCTGGTATGTTTCTGAACTTTAATTAGTTGTAATGTTGACATAATTTTTTTGGAACATTGTTTGCAACAGTTTTTGCACCCTGGGCTCACCTGGTACTCGGCTTCGTCCTTTTCTTTACCATCTAATCAATCAACTTCATTCTTGCATGGGTGCATGGGCATGGGTGCATGGCCATTGTGTGCTTTGAAAATCGTGACTTCTGAAGTGATTGCTTTGATTTAATATTTAATAGCATACAAGAAAAACATAATAATTATTGATCCAAAATCTATCTGATTGATTTTGGTTGTAAGAGATGCATTCCCAGGTTTCATAGGCCAAAATTATGTTTGCTTAGATTAATCAAGGGTAGTAGAACCGTAGTGAATGATGGATTTCAGGTCTGTGGTATTTATCTTTAAGACACAGATAAAATTGTAAGCTAGAGGAGGAGCTGTTAAGTGTTATATTATGGACTGTTTACCTCTTTGAACAGTGTCATTATAATTGAAAATCCAGGGTTGATGGATGTTTGTGAAAAATTGTTTACCTCTCTGATTCTCTTTTTCAATTTGCAGTTAGGAACTGGTTTGAGCATATTGATTTCCAAAAGGAATCCGTCGCTTGTCACCACATTTTCCCTCCTTTCATGTGGATATATCCTTAGTTCATATAGAGAGGTTTGGCTTTTGTGTATGCTATGATGGTGCCTTATCTAGCTGTACTTCCAATCTGGTGATTGTGTGTATCTAATGTTTAATGCATTTATAGGTTAAATCTGTTGTTTTGCAAACACTTAACTATGCAAGATTCAGTGTGGCAGTAGAATCCTTCCTCAAGACAGGTATCATTGCATTAATGTATCTGTTTAAAATCATCAAACAGTCAATCCATGCTACTCTTATTGATCAGGCTGTTCTTTCTTTTATAGGAAATTTAATTATATAATCAGTAAATGCAATTCCAATAGAAGCCTTGTTCACATTTTAACTAAATTAATCTATTTCAGGAGGAGTTCCCACTTTGCAGGAGGGCAATATGAATGAGAACATATTCAGTTTTCCATGGAGAGATAGGCCTGTTGTCCTTGGTATACCCATGGGCTAAAAGATTTTTACCTGCAATCATTTTGGCTGAAAAATTAAAACTTAACTCTTCTTTTTAACTGTCTTTCTAGGATCAAGAATCAAGGACGCATTCCAGGACCCTAGTGCGTATATTGCCATAGAGCCCTTGTTTGATGTAAGCCTTTTTGAGAACTTGAGATTTTCCATCTCTTTCTTAAATTATCAGTTGATTGATGTTGCTATAATGTTCTCTTAAATTGGAACAGAGGGAGAAATATATTGTAACGTATAACCCCTTGAAACACAAGGTTTATGCTGTGCTCAAGGATCAGGCAAATTCAGATGACATTCTAAAAGCAGCATTCCACGTAAGATATATGGTTATCTTATAAATTTGTCAGAACAGATCGGGAAATATTTAATTTGAAAAGTACTTAAAGACTTAAATAACTTTGTTTTGTAGGCTCATGTGCTCTTCAGTTTGATAAATTCGAATGAAAGTAAGGCCTCATCTGTGAAGGAAAGTGGGGATCTTAACTCAAACGTGGCACCCACAATTGCTGATATTGAGGCTTGTATGGCTGATACTTGCAAGATTGTGGCAAATTCTTATGGTCTTTTCAAGAATAAAGCTAAGGAGCAGGTAATAGAGCAAACACATTTATTTATTGGTTCTGCATTCTAGAGCAAAAACAAAGTAGGAGAAGAAATCAGTTTTAAACAACCATTTTTCCAAAATCAATTAATCATCATCCTAATTTCAGTCCCCTTTGTCACTATTCAGAAGCTGTCTAATTACAATTGAGAGATCATAGATGTCCACTGGGAAAAACTGACACCTGATGCAACTCAAGTATAAATGTCATCCTATTTGGAATTTTTTCTATTCATGTTTTCTCATTTTCAAGTTGGAAATGTTATAATCAATAAAAATATAGAAAGGATTGAAATACCCTCTTACTGTTTTCTCATAATTCCACTAGTGCCCTGTGTTAAGAACCAGGATATCTTCATCTCTCCAATTCTCAGAGTTACACGCTATTGTATCCACTTTGAGAGTTGTCCTAATATTTTGAGGAGCTCTCCTTTAGGGGGCCGGCTATGGAGTTCTATAGTATTCCACTGTGCAGTTAAAATCCTTGAATTTGAACACCAAGAACCCCTTGTGCTTTGTAATTGGGCTGCCATTCACTTCATAGATTGAGTCCTTGTTAGATACTCCAGTAGAGAGCAAGCATAAGAGTGATTCCCACTGGTTTCTCCCAATTGAGTCCCCCACAAACACTATTAGTTTGATTCGCATTTTCTCCAATCATTGAATCTGTTTTATTAGTGAGAAACCGACTGTGTAAGTTTTACTTGATCTATTTTTGCATCTAATCAGAGGAAAAAAATAATGCAAACCAAGTTAAAATAATTAATACATGGCCATTGATTCTCATCCATGTGATTTAACACCATGATTCATTAGTACCAAAAACCCCAAAAGATTCACCAACCAAGTTATATAAATAAAATTGTTGAAATTAACCAACATTACACACATGTCACAAACTGACAGCATTAAGAAAAAAAAAAATTAACTAGTATGGATTGACAGTGTAAAAGTCATCCAATCATATATTGTCATATACGATAAAAATTATGGATATAAAGGTTTTGTAATATAATGAATTAACAGTGCTATGTTGTCATCCAATCATAGCTTATTGACTTTTGTAATATAAAGAAAACGTAAGACTAGATGTATAAAGGGCATGTAAAGAAGATAGTTCAAGACTCCAACTAAAGGCCAAGGTTGCAGAAACGATCAAAACTAACAAGGAAAACGAGGGTTGCGTAGGAAAAGACAAAGCAAAATATTGTTGAAAAGTAAAAATGACGTGGAATTTGAAACGAAAAGAGAGACAATAATGCAAAAGGAATCGAACACTTCATCATATGCTTATCAATAGACATCCATGAAAGACTCGAGTTTCTGCGTGGAAACTGCACACACAAAATGTTGTCATTTTCACAGAGCTGCATATTGTTTACTGCAGCATTTTTTGGCCTGGCTTTGAATGTTGTCTTTGACATGTAATTGTTGGCTATTCTGGTGTTGAATTTTGGACACGTGGAATGCCTTATGTTTGTTGGATGGCATCCTTGTCAAAGGATTTCACGCCTTTCTGTGAGATGGGGTAGGAAGAGGTGCTAAATTTAAACTCATGTTTCTGTTTGAGTACTTGGCTTCTTGGATGATACCCTGGGATGGGTGGCCATACCTTACCTTTAATATTCAGTTGTTTTAAGTAATTCCCAAGGTAGAATTTTTTTTATATATATTTTGATAGTTGGAATGTATGGACATTAAAATTTTTAATGTAATCTATTTCCCATATTCATGAGGGAGTTTAATGCTGTATTTAAACTGTAGTTATAACAAACATTGCATTTTGAAACACGCTCCATTTTTTTTTTATTTGATTCCGTAAGTGAGGGGAATTGGGGATGCACAGTTGCAATTCTTACTGTAAATAACTGAAATCTGAGGGTATATATGCGTTCTCGAGATTCTTATCAGCATTTTTTCAAAGTACTTATGTATGTTGCAAGTCATTGCAAATGTCAAGTTCATATAATCTTTTTGCTTGCAGGGTTGGACAACGTCAGAATCACATCTAAATCCTGGTCGAGCTAGGGTGTATCCACCTGATAATAGATGATATTCTCATATTCTCTCTGCTGCTGGGTTGAGTGCCAAAGTTCTTGGGACTGCTCTCAATGTGAAACGGGTCTGGCAATTGAGGCTTAAAATAACCACCGTGCAACGAAAACATGCAATGCTCGTGGAATCGTAGTATCCTTGACCCTCTCAAAAGCCAAATGAACTTTTTGCGGATGTTCTGCGTGGATGGCCTTTAAGATGAATATAGTTATAGCAGTTTTAGCATGACTGCATATGACCACGTAAAATACCAATGCTCGTCTCTTTTTCTCGGTCGAAATATACAAATTTGTGACTGCTCTTTCTATTTTGTTAGTTTTGTTCTGTATTCTTTTTGCAGTGGGCGTTATTCTGTAGTATAAGTTTTCAATTTCAAATTTCCAGCTTAGTTCTAGAACTTGCTGCACATGTGTCAGTGCAATTTCTATGTTGCATTCTTTTAGTTTTGTTTGTGCAAAAAGTCTGATTAAGCTTGGTCCAAAGTATTTATATCTAGTCAATTTTTTCCTCGAAGCAGGAAGCATAAGGAATCATAGTGTGTTAGATAGACTTTGTAAACTTCATTTTGAGGATAAGAATTTGATGATTGTATGAACTTCATCTACATTCATATTACTGTGTTATTCATGCACCGTATCAAAGATTGGGTGTTTCATATTTTATGAATATGATATTTCAACTCAACTAATTTAGTTCAATTAATGAGTTTTTTTAAAAATTTAAAACTGAATCAATATAATTACTTTGGTTATCAGATTTTTTTAAAATTCTAATAAACTTTATGACCCAATACACAATTTTTAAATTTATGTTTTAGTATTTTATTCTGTCTCTTCTATTTTGGTCTTTCTAGCTTATTCATGAGTTCCAGTAGCATTTTTAATACTCTGTAATATACTTCTATGAGTTAAATTTTGCAAAAACATAAAAGAAAAAACAAGTGGGGTTTATTAAATAAAAGTAAGTCCCATAATCTTTATTTTGTTAATAACTATTTCGTGTTAATTAATAATAGAGATAGAAAATATTTTTGAAGTATTTTTGTTTCATTCATTTTGAATCTTACGATTTTATCAAATGTTTTTAAATGTAATACTTTTGTTAAGAGTGAATGAAGAAATAAGGTTATTTGTATGTCTTCTAGTACTTAGCATAGCAAGAGAAAAGAAAACGTTAAATTCATTGGATGTTCCAAATTCCATGATGGTGATAATATTTTTGAGGCGTGGCTGTGAGTGAGGTGGTAGTGGAATTCCATTCCACTGAATCATACTCCTCTTTCATTCCCAATTAGCATTCATTCATTTCTTCATCATCTTTTCATTCTCAAACATTCAAAAGCTAATATTTTGAGAGATTAAAATGATTAATTATTCCAAATAGATTTGGCACAACAATATATTTTGAAACAATCCTACTTTGAATAGGCACAACACCTTAATCCATCTCTAGTGTGTAAGAGTGTTGCTAAATGTTAAGTAAAGTTTGTTAAAAAATTTCAAAATATTTATTATAAAACTTTTAATCAATCTTAAGTAAAGTTGATTTATGTAATGATTAATGCTACTTTTCAATTTTTAGTTGATATCAATGTCAATCTAAATAATTATAATCGACATATGAGGAAAATTATTCTAATTAATATTAGTTGAGAAAATATTTTATCTAACTTTAATTGAGAAAGACAGGTACAAAATCTTTAGTGGACTTTAGTTGAAAAAAGACTTCACTTTATATTTTTAAATTATTAAATATGTTTTAATACGTGAATAACTTTTGGTATTTTATGATTATTGAAATGATATATTGAAAAAAAATCAATAAATCTAAATTGTGTTATCCAAATAAAACAATTTAAAGTGAAAACAACTTAAATTAAATTATTTGAATAATATCTTGAAAATTGTAAAACTCTCAATCAAAACATAAGTTGAAGTTTTTTAAAATTATTCTAACAACTGTTTCAAAACTATTTTGTATAGGAAAAATTGAACATTTTACCCAAATACTCTCCATAGTTAAGCTAATTGTGGTGGTGGTATATATTTAAACAAAAGATATAACGTTATGTTTGGATAGAAAAAAATTGAATTGTTTTTATTTCAAAATGTTTAATTTTTAAAATGTTTCTTATGTGATAAAATAATTCAAATTTGTTAAATTTTATTATTTTTTAATAAAGTATTTCAATTACTATAATATATAATAATTATCGCCAAAAATAATACTACCGATGTTATTGAAAAATCATTTATGTAAACATCGACAAGTTCAAGACAAATATGGTTGACATGCATAAAAAAAATAGTAGAGAAAGTTCTCACAAATTTCAACTAAAAACTAGTCATAGATAGATAATTTTAATGATATAAATAAAAAAAATAACATCTATCAACATTAACTACACAACTCCAACTACCATGAAAAAAAAAATTATTATAAATATTTTTTGATAGTAATATTTTTATCATCTCATATCAAATGTGAGTCAGGATTTAATTTTTAGGTAACGGCCACTTTTGAAATACAATATTCTTCTTTAACTTTTTTACGTTTTGAAAAGTAAATTCTTCACGGTATTATTGTCATAAAATTTTAATAGATAATACATTCCAATTTAATAGATTTTCATAACATATTAATAAGCCATTTTCATAAGGATGTGTTTATTTCCTACGACCGAAACTTTTAAAACGATGAAAAACAAAAAAAGTGAAAAAACGAGACTTAATTACAAAAAAACAAAACAAAATTTACGTTTAAAATTTTCCTTACTCTAAGCAAAGATTTGCAAAAAAAAGTTTACTTTCTTTAAATAAAAAAATAATTTAATCATAAATAAAATATAAAAAATAATTTTTTAAAATAATAAATAATAAAAAATACATAATAATTAAATTTATAACAAAATAAAAAATTTAAAATATTAATAAAATAACTTTTATAAATAATAATAATAATATATTAATATATAATTGATTACGTTCTAACCTAATCGATTATGCTTATATTTTGAAATATATAAATAATCGATTAAGTTATAACGTAATCGATTATACATATATTATAAAATATATATACATAATCGGTTACGTTATAACATAATCTATCACGTATATTATAAAATACGTAATTAATTATATATATTAATAT
>Ga0123340_1005669_pt1 | contig 11900 bp, 8 predicted proteins | sample SirMexnodulemix_FD_89961 | JGI IMG/M metagenome (GOLD analysis project Ga0123340, IMG submission 89961) | Root nodule microbial communities of legume samples collected from Mexico - Siratro Mexico nodule mix | ecosystem: Host-associated > Plants > Roots > Nodule | place: Mexico: Nepantla... | reverse complement strand
TGCATATATGATGTATGTTTGAATATATGAATTTTTTTTTAGAATGAATATATGATGTATGATGAAGGTCTAAATGTATGATAATTAAAATATGTGATGTATGTTTAGGGTTTAGGGTTTAAATGTATGTGTGGATATATGATACATGTCTGGATGTAAGATGCAAAATTGTTTTTTATTTATTTGGGCAAATAAATTAGAAAAAGATGTAAAAAGAAAATGTAAAGATAAATATGCAAATCAATTAAAAATAATTATAAAAATTGTTTTTTTTATTTTTTAAGCGAATAATTTAGAAAGAGATGTACAAAAATAAATATTCAAATTAATTAAGCAACAACTAAAAAAATTAGAGAGTGCATTTGGATCAAGGTTATCATCAAGAACAAAACTAGGTTTTGGGATTTAGAAATTTTTAGGGATTGGTGGGGAAAAAGTGTCAAACAAGCAATTTTAAGGCTAGTCTTGGGTGGTCAAACAGTCACGTAAACAGGCAAAATTTATATGGATTTAAAGATCATTCCAAGGGCTTTCCAACGATCACTCATACACTCCCAACAAGTTCAAGGATAGGGAGAACAAATCCTCCAAAGTTGGTTCATTGATAGATGTAAATTTCATAACTTAGTTTTAAAAGAAAAGATCTCTCAAAAAGAGTTTGAGACCCCAACTTTGGGGTCAAATTTGAAGGTCCAAATGGAATCGTAAATGCACTTGTGGCATACCACTGGAAAGATCTTGAAAAGATATTTCTAATAAGCACAAATACAGCCCTTGAAGGTTCTTAGATTGGGAGAAAACTCCCTCGAAAGTTAGGCACTTGAATAACCAAAATTGCCCCCATAACTTAGTTTCTGGAAAAAATCCAGAAACCAGTTTGGGGACAGGTCTTGCGACCCAAAATTGGGTGCCTTAAACTAAGTTAAACAGTGCAAGGCCCATGGCTGAGTTTATAATTTTATGTACATGCCAACCCAGAAACTAAGTTAAACAGTGCAAGACCCAAACTTTGGGTCTGATTTTGGGGGACCTAGAGGGATCACTAATGGTGTTATCATATACCATTAAAAAGATGGTAGAACCACCTTTCCAATGCAACCCTCAGTTTCTCAAACTAGATCAAGGATCTCCTAGAAATCAGCTCCAAAGTTGGGTGTTTGGCCACTATCGAGCACACCAAGTGCTCGAAGAAAATGCCACAGAGAAAAACTAAATTGTACAACCTATTTTGGCTCACCCATAACCACTGTTTTCACTCATGCTCACTCAAAACACACTCTTTAGGTCCTTGGCTACAAAGCCATGCCATCTACATGCCCTAAAACCACAACCCGAATCACTTTCCTCTCTTTCTCACCTCCATTTTTTTTTCCAATTTCTACATTCCAACTCCCATATTATCGTTTGTTTATGCTCTAGATAGGTACAGCAGATGAAAAGGAGCGAAAACAATGAAAAAAAAACATGGAAAAGAGGAGGAAGGAGCTTGCCAGACTGGTTTTCTGGTAAGTTTTCGGCGTCGAAGGAACGCCGTCACATGGGGCGGCAAATGTTCCTCTCCTCCTCGTCTCAATAGAGGTGGAATGGAGGAGAAAGGAGGTCTGTGGTAGGAGAAACTGAGCTCGCAAGGCTCGCCGATCATCTTCCTCAATGGGACTTGCACTGACGAGCCTCTAGCGAGGCTCAACTGGAGGTTTCAAGGCATCTTCAAGTTATAAAATTGGTGGTATGAGATGGGGGGAAGAGACACACCTAATGGAGGCAGAAAACCCAAGTTTGGTGGCGGTTGGTGGTAGAGCTTCGGCGAAGCCCGATTTTTCGACGAGGGCTTCTCCAAGCTTTTTCAAGTTGTTCTGGGTTGTTCGGATTGCTCTGGAGGCTTGTTGGAGGTGGTTGGAAGGTGTTTAGGCGAAAAAGACAAGGAGGAGAGGGTTTCTTTCGTGAAAAACCATGGTGTGTAACCCCTTGGTTTGTGGAGGCATTTGGCTTTTATAAGAGGTGATGGACAGCTCGTGGGGACCCTAGCAGATCACTGTGGGTGCCAAGTGTCCTCTACCAAAACGGTTATGGTAGAGATATGCTCAAAATTCGTGTCCCCTTGTCCCTCTGTCTCATTTGGAGTGCATGGGGTGCATGGGAGAGGAGAGGAGAAGTGGTGTGGTGTATGGCAGAGCAAGGGTGGTGCAGCAATTACTGCATGGAATAGTGGAGGTGAGGCTGTGCCTTGCAAAAGGGAGGGGGGACCATTTGCTTTTGTGAGTGAGTGATGGTGGACTGAAAAAGTGAGCGAGAGGTGGGAAAAAGGAGTGTCTCCTTTATTTTTGTCTTATGTGGGTGAGTGTGGGATAGGAGATAAATGAATAGAGAGGTATTGGTTAGGTTTAGGGTTGAGGTTTTATTTTTATTCTTTTTATTAAGACTAAAAAAATATTTTTCATTTATGATTTTATTAATTTATTTTTTGCATTTTTAATGATTTTTCCAATTTTTTGGTATTTTATGCTTTTTTACTATTTTTATAGATTTTCTATATTTTTTCCAATTTTTTTTTTTATTTTTATTATTATTTTTCACCCAGACGAAATTGAGTGCTAACAGTCATGCATATAGAGCATATAATAGGAGAACCATACTAGTTGAGGAATCCATGCATATTACATTTGATAAAACTAACTAGAACATGCAAAAAAGTACTAAGACAGCTGCAGATGATGAGATTTCAGCTGAACAACAAGTTGATACAAAACTTCAGACTAAACCAGAGAAAGTTGATCAACTTCTAGAAAATCAATCAATTGAACCAGAAATTCTATTGATTGAATCTGTAGCTGGTGCAGAGATAATCAATTCTAAACTGCCTAGAGAGTGGAGAGTGCCTAGGAATCTTTCTTTGGATAATGTCATTGGACAAGTGATGAAGGGAGTACAACTAGAAGATCATTGAATCATTTTTGTGAGCACATAGCATTTGTATATCAAGTAGAACTCAAAATAGTGACTGAAGCACTATAAGACAGCAATTGGATAAATGTAATACATGAGGAGCCGAATCAATTTGCTAGAAATGAAGTCTAGATTCTTGTTCCTAACTCAAAGAAGATGAATGTGATTGCAATCAAGAAGGTTTTCAAGAACAAGCTAGATGAACAATGAGACATTGTGAGAAATAAAGCTCGATTGGTTGCAAAGGGTTACAACCAAGAAGAGGGAATAGACTTTAGAGAAATTTATGCACTTGTGGCTAGATTGAAGGTAGTGAGGCTACTATTTGCTTATGCTTGCATGAATGGATTCAAATTACACCAAATGGATGTCAAGAGTGTTATTCTTAATGGATACATTGATGAAGAAGTTTATGTGAGTCAACCTCCTAGGTTTGAGGATCATAAATATCCAGATCATGTTTTCAAACTCAAGAAAGCATTGTATGGTTTAAAACAAGCACATCGGTAGTGGTATGAGAGGTTGAGTAATTTATTGCTTTCTCAAGGCTTTGAGAGAGGGAAAATGGATAAGACTTTATTCATTAAGAAAGCATGCAATGATATTATTCTTGTGCAAATTTATGTTAGATGACATTATATTTGGATCTACTAATGAAAGTTTGTGTGAGCAATTTGTTAAAGCTATGCAGGGAGAACTTGAGATGTCCACGATGGGAGAACTCAATTATTTCCTAGGATTGCAGATCAAGCAAATGGGACTTTTCTTAGTCAATCAAAGTACTACAAAGAATTGTTGAAGAAATTTGATATGGAGAACTGCAAGGAGGCTGCTACACCTATTACCACTGGATATTATATGGATGTTATGAGAAAGGAGCTAATGTTGATCAAACCAAATACAGAGGGCTTGTAGGATCACTTCTTTATCTTACTGCAATCAGACCGGATATCATGTTCAGTGTTTGCTTATGTGCAAGATATCAAGCCCATCCTAAAGATTCACACTACATAGCAACAAAGAGAATACTAAAGTATCTTAAAGGGATTATAAATGTTGGTCTATGGTATCCCAGTGAAGTATCCTTGAAATTAATTGGTTACTCTGACTCAGATTTTACAAAACGTAAAATTGATAGAAAGAGTACAAGTGGAACATGTCACTTTCTTGGATCCAGTTTGATATCACGACATAGTAAAAAGTAAGTGTGTGTAGCTTTATCAACTGTTGAAGCAGAATACATAGTTGTTGGGAGCTGTTGTGCTCAAAGCCTCTAGATCAAGCAACAGCTAAGTGACTTTGGTCTAATTCTTTCTAAAATTTCATTATTTTGTGACAATACCAGTGCAATAAACCTAACAAAAAAAACCCAATGCAACTTTCCAAAACAAAACACGTTGAAACACGCCACCACTTCATAAGAGATGATGTGAATCATGGTGACTGCGTAATTTAATTGGTTAATTATGAGAATCAATTAGTTGATTTATTTACTAAGCCCCTTAATAAAGATAGATTTATTTTTCTAAAAAATGAGTTGGGCATAATTGATTTTAAATGTGTTAATTAAAACTAGTGTGTGAGAAACAAATCAAAGTTGTATCTCCACACTCTATTTTTCTATCATTACAACTCGTGTGTGAGAAATAACTCAAAGTTGTATCTCCACACTTTACATTTCTGCAAGTTGTGTCTCTGTCTTTACATACCTTCTACTCTAATAATTGGAAAATTTTAATTTTCGAACTATTTAGTAAAATTGAAGTAAAGAGGGACAACTGTCAACATCCATTATCAATTAGATCTACCTGAAGAATATGGAGTAGATACTACCTTTAATGTGATGAATCTCATTCCTTTTGTAGGTAGTAATGAAGACAAGGTAGATGAACCAGATCTGAGGTCAAATCCATTTCAAGAGGGAGGGATGATGGAAGAAGGCCTAGACAAGGTTCAATCACCAGAGCTATGCTCAAACATCTTGAAGCTAATGAAGAGTTAGAGGTACCTACACAGATGAAATTGCTGACTATTTTAGGCTTTGAGGATCACTTGGAAAAATTGTAAAAATTAGCATAGGAAAATTTCTTCTTGTAAATAAAGCCTTAGGTGCCTTAGGGTTTTTAAAGGCACTTAGGTTTAGGGTTAGAATCGCCTATTAGCGCATGATATATGGCGCTTCCTCATTGGATGGAGATGGAAGACGCCTAGGGTTAGGAGTGAAGCTTGCTTCACAAGCTAGGTTACCCTAACCCTAGCGTGTGATGCAAGCTAGGGTTTCTAAACCTAACTTCTTCCACACGCTACCTGGATAGCTTGCATGAGAAGCTACTAGCTCATCTTTCTTTCTATTAATAAGAGGTGTAGAGACCTCTCTTGTAAGCTTGATTTACCTTAATGAATTGCCATAGAATTTTTAGCTCATTATCAAGTTTCTCTCTTTGAGTTGCTTCTCCAAGAAACTCTTAAAGAACCCTAGAAGGTTGACCTCACCTCCTTCTACTAGTTCCTTCATCCTCTTTCCACTAATCTCCACAAGAAGCCACTATAGCTTCACCTTGCTTCCTCTACCTCCACGGTTCATTTTCCTTTCCCATGGCTTTCGTATTCCAAGAGGAGCTCCCGCCATGTTTGAACAGTACAAAAAGGTTTCTTCCTTCACTCTAACCATTGAAGTGTGCACAAGAAGCTAGGAGCACCTAGGAGCACCGCTATCAACAAGGGAGAAAGAGGTGATAATTTCGTGAGAATTTAATCTTTATATCTTGTGGAAGTAGGAAAAATTTTACCTAACCCCACGATGGGCGCCAATTTGTTCTAGCCACTGAGGTTTTTTATCACTCTAAGTCATTCCAAATAGAAGTTCTCCCCTTAATGAAGCTATTCTCCTTATAAATTATTCCCTAATCATCCTCCAACAATTGTAAGTACTAGGTACCTAATAATTAGTTACTCAATTAATGAATCCTCAAATGAATATTTCAACTGTTAGTTTCCCAAAATATTGGTCCCAAGTGGTTATTTTATTTTGCAAGATTTGGTTAACAATCGTCACTTAAATGCTAAATGGGCCCATGTTTACTCGACCCACTTTGAGTGACTTGAGACACCTTCTTCCTGTACCTCCATGATACCCGCTTGCACCTCTATACTGTAGTTGAAAAGACAAAATTATCCTTCTCCTAAAAATTTAAATCCATATCTACCCTTCACCTCTACTCCATTTTATTGTGTTGTTTCCTGCTTCCTTCTTCCTTTAATTTCTTCTTCCCTGCACCTTTTCAAATTCTTCTTCCTGCATCCTTCTCTCCATCTTTTAATTTCTTCTCCATGCACCTTTCTAACTTTTCTTCCTACAAAATGCACTACTTCTTGCAGAAGCTCCACGTACGATTTTCAAGTCGAGCATTTCCCGTAATGGGGCCTAGGGACCTATATGATGATTGGTTTACCACCCATTCGATTATTGGGAGTCAGAACATTCGGTCAGGGCCAATTGGCACAAATAGAACGGGATACCAAACAAAAGGATGTCCAAGCAAAAACTCTTGGCTCAACCACCGATCTGTCCTTGGCTGCAATGTGAGGGAAGGGATGGGGAACGATGTTAAGGAGCTAGCAGAGATAGAACCAATCTTGATGTGATGTAGCTCGGGGCTTAGCACCCACCCCAATCCTGATCGAAGTCTCATGTTTCCTTCCCACTATGGCTCCCGTTAGAAAATTATTTTCATATTTTTACAAGCTTTCAGATTGTATAATTCGATAGTAAAAGTTTTTTTCAAAATAACTTATGATTATACAATCTGTAAGCCATTATATTAGGAAAAATGTTAATTTTCGGATTGTGAAATCCAAAAATCAAACTCAATTTCACATGATTTTTGGATAGTGCAATCTGAAAGTCAAAATCAATTTCATATGACTTTCGGATTGGAGGTGTGTGGTTTAATCTGGAAGACAACACCTAACTTTTAGACTCTAGAATCTAAAAGTCAAAATCAATTTCACATGATTTCCAGATTGTATAATTCGAAAGTTATTTGAAATTGGTTTTGACTTCTAGATTCTAGATTCTGAAAGTTTAAAATTTATTTGTTAAGACTTTCAAATTGTAGAATCTGAAAGTCAATTGAAATTGGTTTTGACTTCTGGATTCTACAATTTAAAAGTTTTAATTTTTATCAAAGAGGCATTTATGTCCTTTTGCCAAGGTTAATTTCAGAATTAACAAAGGTATGGAGGTGCAGGTTGATATTATAGAGGTGCAGGAAGAAGCTATCATGAGTTGAAACCATTCACTATTTAAACCTCCAAAAACACCCCCTTTGACGCCCACGATAGGTCTATCACGTAAATAAAACTTGCAATTGCTACGAGGCTCTTAAGACAACAAACAAATCATGCTCTATTATTAAAATTACTATTTTAATTTAGTTCCCGATTACATAAGATATTTCCCAAAATCCAAAGAATCAAAGATTAAGTCTCGAATCAACACAACAAACAATAATCGCATAGTTAAAATACTAATATATTGAAAGGAAAGACATAAATATGAAAACCAGAAACAGTTACATGAGAGTTCAAGAAAGTAATTTAACCCCAACAATAGTGATTTAGTTCCTCATAGTCATGAAGAAGCTAAACATTATAGAAGAACAATGGAAATTACACCTATATAACCCTAAAGTTGCCTTCAATTGCCAATTGCGCTCCTTGATGGCTCAAGATGACTAACCCTCATGCAGAGTAAATATCAAATAGTATTTGAAATTCAGTGCTCATTGGAAATAAGTGCGACTAGGGTCTGTTGTTATTCCATATGTCCAGGCCCAGCTATCGTCGGTGCAGGATACCTATGCTAAGCGCATTCCACTGAATTGCTCTCAGGTTTTCTCTAATCAGGCTCAAGTTCTAGTGTAAGGCTTTAGTTATTTTGTGATAAATTGCTCCATAATCACTCATGTTTAGGGCTTCAATCTTTCTTCTCTTAATCCAATGTTTTCCTGTTCATTTTTAAGCAAAATAATAAAATTAGCAATCAAATCCATTTTCTGACTCAGTTATTAACAAAACTACCTAAATTTGAGAATTATACAGATTCTAAGCTTAGAAAGAGTTAATTTTGTTATAAAAATAGTCCAAAAATATGATTTAAATCAACCCTATCAAATTCCCCTAAGCTTAGAACCTTTGTTATCATCAAGTAGAGGTAACTTGGCACAAATGAACAATTACTCAACAATGATATAACAACTTGGGACAAATGAATCAATCAACTATGCTTCTCCTCAAATCAACTCAAAAAAAAAGAAAAATGTTGCCTCATCAAGTCTCAACTATGGTACTCAAGTGTAAAATCCAAAAGAAAATGTACAAAATTTTCAAAATAGATGGCAAGCTATTTTCAGTGAACAACTAAAGCTATTATTCCTCACCTAGGTAAGTGTTTTACTCAAGCACTCAAGTTTCTTAAGTTGTAATATTTCTCTCATCTATCACTAATATCCACAATATAACGTTGCTTTTTTTTTCAAGAGCCAACAATTTTAAAGACATGAAAATCACAATAGTTTTTATTAGGTTGTAATGTGGTTGGGTTAACAAGAAAAAAATGATTTTTTATGTATTATCAAAACACTTAAAGTAAAGAGGGTAATTAGATCAATCAATAAATTCAGAGGTTGAATAAAAGGTAAGAATCTGATGTTGAAATCTTCTTAAAGACAATAGAAGACTACTTTTATAAAAGCTGAAGAAATTATTACAAGATGATGCTTTAGAGGATTCTGAGTCTTTCTTGCATACAAGTTTAAGAGAACTTTGACAAAGCATGCAAACTATGGGATGAATAGGAAATTTAAACCCAAAGTTTGAAAAGAAAGAAAAGAGAAGGTCGTCTATTATGATTGCAAGAAACTAGGGCACTTCAAAGTTGAATGCCTAGAGAATAAAGAGAAGGATAAGAAGAATTTTTTTTTTAAGAAGAAGAGCTTCATGTCGAATGGGAAGATCTGACCGTTCCAGTTCAGAGTTTGAGCAACAAGAGAATTTGATGTCTGACATGATTTTTAGCTCATCTACACACAATTCAGATGAATAGGTAGAATTCTTTGACTTACACTCTCTTTAATTAGCGTATCATTAAGCTTTATCTCATACCTCCAAAGTAACTGATGCATTTAAACTCGTGAAAAAAATAGTTTTAAGAATTCATACAAAGAAATAGAGCTTTTGAAAACATCATCCAATGATCTCTCCAATGAAAATGCAAAACTTTCAAAGGCAAACAATGATATGAGTAAAGAGAACAAGAATTTAGAACAAAAAATTAAAACTCAGAAAACAGACCTTGAAAAAGTTAAGAAAGAGTTGTTTTTTGTTAAAGAAAGCATTGGGAAAAGACATGATAGAATTGATTTATATGATATTTTTTACTATTTTTACCATAAAATCAATTATCTTTGAGCTTAGAATCTACTTAATTATCAATTTTAGGTAGTTTTAGTTAATAATTGATTATCTTAGAAAATGGATTTGATTGTTAATTCCTATTATTTTGCTTAAAAATGAACAAGAAGGCATTGGATTGAGAGAAGAAGGATTGAAGCCTAATGATGTGTGATTAAAGAGTAATTTGGCGCAAAACAACTCAAGCCCGATGCCAAAACTTGGGTCTGACATGAGAAAACCTGAGTGTAAGTCAACAAAAATGCCCCCAACGTAGGTAACCTGAGCCCAACACTAGTTGGACTTGGACGTGTGGAATAGCAACAAACCCCAGTAGTGCTCGGGGCCACTGAGGTTGAGCTGTGCGCAAGCATCAAATTTCAAATGTTATTTAATATTTGCTCTGCATTAGGGTTAAACATCTTGAGCCTGTCCATACCCAATTTCGTCCAAATAAATAAAAATATAAAAAAGAAAAATAAAAATAATAATATAAATAAAATATTAATAAAATAAATATGATAAAAAAAGATATAATAAAATAAAAATATATATAACAAAATTAAAATAATAATCTTTCAAGTAGTTTGGTTGATTATTAGGAAAAAGAAATAAAAGAGAAAATGTGTCTAATCAATTTGTGGAAAAATAAAAAAATTATTATTATTCATTGGTTTAAGTTTAGATTTTACTGTTTTCTTTTATTTAAAATAATAATAATAATAATAATAATAATCAATAAGTAAAAAATAAAACATATATATGATCTTTTGTCTTTTTCTTTAGAAATAAAACATAAAAATAATATAGTTTAAGCTTTTTTTTATCTCATTTAAGAGAAATAAAATATTTTCATTATGCTTTATCATTTACATTGAAATTGAAAATAAAAAAAAAATTCCAATCTATTTTTATGAAAATTTTGATAAATAATTAGATAGAAAGATAATTTAAAAATAAAGCAAAAGAAAATTTGGTCCATTTTAAAATAGTTTGCAGAAAAATAAAATTGGTGAAAGCCCGGCCCTTTGTTAGCACCAGGAGTTGCTAGAAGATTTGATGAAGTTAATAACCTGATGAAGTTCCAAAACCATTGCTTAAGAGTGGATCACTTGAAGACTTCATGAAGATTTGTGGAGTTTGGTCTAGATCTTAGGTTGTGTGTGCGAGTTTGGTTTGGTCTCAAATATGGTGTGCATCACATCTCATTCATGAAAAGCTCCAATAATAAATTATGATTAATAAAGTTTTTAAGAAATTATTAAAATCACAACTTGTTCTTAAAATTGTTTTTCTGTTAAAGAAAAAAACAATCGATTGAATGTGTAAAACAATCGATTGAATTTTCAATGATCGTTGTTTATATAAAAACATTCTCAAAAAATTTCTGAGCAAGAGCTTTGTGATTTCGAAAGAGAGAAAAGCGCCCATTCCACCTTGTGATCAATATCATTTTGAAATTCATACATCAAGAACTGAATACAATCTGATTCTAGAGCTTTGAATTGATTGAGACTAGTGTTACACTGATCTGATCACCAGAGTTAAGTCTTTTATACCCTTTCTTTAATACTTTTGTAATTTGTTAAGTATAGAAGTGCTTGTTTGCTGGATTGATCGTGATTCTTTCTTTGTATAGAAAACGGTGGTGTTGTGAATTACATAGTAGTGTAATTTTGTGAGTACATTGGGTTATGTACTGTGTTTCACTTGCTGAAGAGTTTAGTAAGGTGATTTCTGGTATATACAGTGGTGTCTGTATTGGTTTGTGACTTACTATGGGGTTCAGTAGCTTGGTTACTATTGGGAGTAATGTGTTCTTGCTGAGTGCGAGAGTTTGTATTGCTGTAAACTAATATTTGGATCTTGTTTAGTGGACATCCTTGCTTATTAGTAAGGGACTGGATGTAGCCCTTGAGGAAGGGTGAACCAGTATAAAATCTTGTGTTCTTGTTTTTTCTTGCTCTCTTTTTGAACATTTCTTGCTTTTGAATTTAACAATTCATTAACTGGATTAATTGATTAATATTCTATAAACATTTATGAGTTCTTCTGAACTTGTTAACTCATCTAAAAATAGTTTATTCAATCCATTTCTGAAACTATTTTATATTTCAAATTCATTGTAGTTATGTTCTTCAATCTGTTTTTCCAGAAAAATAAGTCTTTCCTGAAATCTTTACTACTTCAGTCTATAAACAACATATCATATTTGTTTTGTTTAATAATTGATTCTTTCTATCAAAAACTCTTTTAAACACTCATCTAGAATATTTTCTTTGAATTCTTGAGGTATTTTCAACAACTATTTTTCCAAAATTTACTAAACAACTTACTAATTTTTCAATAACTAATATATGTTTCTAGTTTATTGTTTTAGTGTTGTTAGCACCAGTGGACTGCTGCAGTGATTTGATGAATTCAACCAAGTGAAGATGCTCTAGATCATGTGAAGGATGGATGAAGATTTCTTGAAGTTTGAAGACTTGAGTCTAGGATCTAGA
>Ga0123340_1005668_pt1 | contig 11901 bp, 8 predicted proteins | sample SirMexnodulemix_FD_89961 | JGI IMG/M metagenome (GOLD analysis project Ga0123340, IMG submission 89961) | Root nodule microbial communities of legume samples collected from Mexico - Siratro Mexico nodule mix | ecosystem: Host-associated > Plants > Roots > Nodule | place: Mexico: Nepantla... | reverse complement strand
TATTAAAATATTATATAATCATTATTTTTGAAAAAGTTATTTTAATAAGGAAGAATTATTCCATTATTTATTTATTAAAAAATAAAACTATTAAATTAAAAGATGATACCGAAAGAATTTACCAGTATCTCTTTATATAATGATATATATTAGTACTATTTAAACTATCTTTTTCGTGGTCCAAAAGGTTTAATCACATTCTAGTAGTTTCTTTGATTTTTAATTAAATTGGCAAGTCTTTTCTAAATAGAAGTAAGTTTTCAAATTTTGAATTCACAATTTTTTTTATCTATTTTTCTAATTTAAAAAAATAAAAACTATGTTTAATCACTTATTTAGTTCTACATGTACAAACTTTATTTTTAACAATTCTCTTTTAGATCCTAAAATTACTCCCCAATAGAAAATTAAAAATGTTTTATAAAAAATATCTATAATTTTTAAGAATATGTCTTATGATAAGGATACAAGAGTATTTTTAATATTCCATTGTCTCTATAGCATAAACTAAAAAAAGTTAAAATAATATGTGTAGAAATTAAAAGGATAAATGTAAAAAACTAAAAGAAGATGTTTAGTAACATAAAGAATGAATAATTAGAGAAAACTTTAGTAACATAAAGAATGAATAATTAAAGAAAAGTTCAGTAATATAAAGAAAAAATAATTATACATACGACATATAGCAAAGGCAACTACAGACAGTAACATGTCTGAGTTCATGACTAAAACGACAGGCATATTTTTTAAAAGTAAAATATGCTACACAGATTACAACTATGTACACAAGTCATCCAACTTCTGTTAACCCTCGCACAAACCTAGAATATATGAAATTTCAATACAATACATCTTATTCAGACCCTTTAACCTCTGCCCAACATGTCAATACAATTGTGAAAAGGGTTAAGGCAATGTATGGATGAGAGGAGATGAGAAAGAGCTTCAGACTTATATGTCCAGAACACCCTGAGTCACCAACATTTTAAACCAGATGCAGTCCATCCAAACATGGACTACATACACAGTATTCTCACTCAATAAATATAAATATATTTATTGTTATACATTATATAACTATGAATCCGAGAGAGTTTATTTTGAAAGCTTGTCAAGGTGGGAATCCATGATCTGGGAGATAGATTCAAGAAACACAGATTCCCCCATGCCAGGTACCAATGATTCCTGGGCTTCACAAATAATCTCCTCGATTACAGATTTCTTGTTCAAATTTTCCCTACACATAATGCTTCCAATGGCATAGGGACTGAGACCTCTCTCAACCCCTTTCTTCAATAACATTGTGGAGATGCGGAGTGTTCTTGCACACTCTACCGGAACATCCCACCCATAATATTTCAGAAGCTCTATATCGCTCTCAGCATCCAGAGATTTAATATAATCAACTGTGTCAGGAGAGTAAGGTTCACGTGCCTGGGGCCAGTAAAGCCAATCAAATGTGCAATCCTCAAACTGCACAGACAAAGATTGGTCTGAGTCCACATATTCCACAATGATTAAAACAGAATCTTTAACTTTTTGTATCAAAAACATTATGTTGATCCAGCTTGACCAATTTTTTTATGGACTAGTCAGATATGCCAATGAGTTATCTCTTTGCAAAATGATTTGTAAGATTCTCAAAAGTATATAAAACCAAACACAAGCATATATGCAAGAAACACATGGTAATGCAGGAGGGGAAATGAAATTGTGAAGAAAAGATGAAGAATGTTTACTTTCTCTGGTAGACAGTAGCCATGATCAATGGGAATGAGGACAGTACGGCCATCTGCATCTTTTCTGAATAATATATTCCCAGCATGCCTATCTGCATTAGCCATTCTTAGATCAAGCACAGTGATCTTATGCACCTCCTCCACAGAAAAAGCTCCTGGTCCAAGGTCCTCACAGTTACCATCATTCTTCATAAACGCCTGCAGTGACCCCACTTTGGAACTCTTTGGGGAGAAATCAAACCCATCTGGGTGGTTAAAGTCTGGGTGTAAGCACTGGACCATAGCAGTTGGGGGAACCCCGGCAAAGCCTATTGCTTCACCTGACACCAACCTTGGTCCAGCCCTCGGATGATCCAATATATATGCTGCAACTTCTCTCACAGCTCCTTCTCCTACCCTTGTCCCTCTTTTCAAACCTTCACCATTGGACGAAACCGGTAGGCCTTGTGGGTTATTCACCGCATTTGGCTCCTCATCAATGGGCTTGAAAACCGAAACATACTCCATACCTGTTGAATCTTGCATGAAGTAAGTCCCACCTGTGCCCTCGGAGGACCTGATAGGGTGATTTCCTTGTTTCAAACCATCGAACGTGGAGCCAATCAATTCCCAAAGGAAAGGAAAAAGATTGACATTAGGTTTCACAAAAACTGGCTCCAACCAGAAATCTACACTAGGTTGTATCTTTGGCGTCACCTGATTCCCTCCCACACCAGAGGCATCAGCAACAACCGAAAGCTCCAAATCCTTGTGAACCGCTTTGGCATCAACCTTTGCTGATTTTTGAACCACCAGATGAATCACACCATCATCAGCGTTGCAAAGGTCCCGGAAGAGGCTCTGGTCTTGAAGCTCTTCCCCGCCACAGAAAAGCTCTTGACAACCCTCAAGATCAATGAAATCTTTCCCCTTCTTCTTAATGCGTTGCTTAAGGTACCCCACATTTCTATGTCGATCAATCTGAAACTCAAACTCCTTCCCACCGGTGGTCCTTACAACAATGAAGATCATGTCAGAGAGACGGAGAACCAAGTGAAGGACATTGCTAGCAGTGACCCCGTAGTCCTTGATGAGTGCATCCTTGCGGGCAAGCTCTCTGCCATCATAGACCAGCTTGTGCCTATGCCCCGCAATTCCTTTGCATGTTTGAATCCTCATTTTTACCGAAGCAATCGAATCAGACTCCGACACAAGCATTGGCGTCACAGCACCGCCTACGGTTATATATATCAGGATGGATTCGCCAGGGCAACGCCCTTGCCAATGCACCGATTCTTGCAGAGCCGGTCTCACAGCAACATCAGCAGCCGACATGTTTCAAGGTTGAACAGTTTTTGTGTATTTACTTTTTCCCCTAAACTCAAGTCCTTCTCGCTTGAGTCGTTAACGTTAGCGGAAGGAACCCATCTACAACGAAGAAGAAGAAGAAGAAGAGAAAGGAAAAAAGGTCTTTCAATCAAAGTGATCGAAAAGACCCAAATACATAAAATTGAAAAAATGATAAAAAAATGATAAAAACGATTTTTTTTATGGAAAAGTCGACATGCCCACGGAGGAAATTCTGCTGCTGTGTGTCTATAAAATGTATGAACAAATTAGGGTAATGGGCAGTGAACGAATCTCTCGTAGGAAGCTTGAATTATGAATGGTAGCGATCGAGAGTGGATTCTTACCAAGGGAAAGAATCAAGGAGAAATGTGAGAGGGCTGAGAACTTAAATGGAAAAGATAGCAATTGTTTTAGCTAATTCCAGCGAGGGGCGATCTTTTCGCCTATGTTCTCTGCTCCAATAAACTTCTCACTTTCCAACAACAAAGAGAGAGAGAGGGAAAGAACGGTATTGTAACCGTTAGCTTTTTATAAATTTTTTACCCAACCCCTGTGGCTCAACATTTTTAGATAGTGCACAATCTATTTGTAAATATTGCTAAATATCACCAAACTCAGTAACCAGGAGCGTTTTTGTTTTGTTTTCTCACAATCTAGGATAACGGTAAACAACCACATCACATCACGTCACATAGCAGCACAACATTCAACCAGTGATCACATTACAAGATTTACTAATACTAATCATTAAATAATCATTAAATGTATTTCAAAAAATATAATATCATAATTTAATAATACTAAAAACTAAGTTTTTCATAATATTTAGGTTTAAATAAAAATGACTTCTAAAGAATATTTAAAAAAGAAATATCTTTCGTGGAAGTGTTACTATAGAATGATTAACCACTTTTTGATCTATTAATGGTTTAACTAGGCCAAATACTAGACCAGGTACTGATTGTTTTGTTGAACACATGGGTCCTGTTTGGTTCTTGTAATACAGCTAATTACATGATTAAAACGCTTTTAGGGGAATGACAATAATTAGTGATCACAATGATTTCAATGCCGTTGGATCATGCTATTAAGGCTAGGAATCCTTAGCACCTTTTTCGCCAATTCATTAAGAGTTTCTTGATTCATTGTGATTTCCCTTTCATAGGTTACTTAAAAAGAAATTGAGCACGTTCACTGAATATCATACTTGCAGTTTGTAAAGTTAAAGTGTTGGCGTTTGAAATAAGTGGAATAGATCATGTTTCTTGGTGTCTCATGAAACTGAGATACCATGCATTATGACTAGTAGTGCTGTTTAAGGCACACTAATAATGTAATTCAGTAACATAAAATAATATTCAAATTAATATTACTCTGTAGTATCGATCATTGCAGCTCATGTGCCCTTGGTCCCACTGGTGGGCCCCATTTCTCTCTCATTCATCAGCTATTTGAAATGAACCAAACACAGTCTCTATAAACGGTCTTATTTATTCTTTATTTTATTCATTTCATTTTTAAAGAGATAGGATTTTATTGTAAAAAAATATGGATATTCCCACACTGTCTATGTACCCGACACAACCAGAAAAATAAATGACATCTGATTATTATAATTCTGTTTTGGGGCAGCACCGCCCTCTACGACGTTATAGTAATGTGCTTTGTTTTAGTTTGCAGAAGGTATCTTCAATCAATGACCGTTGTGGCCGGTGGACCGTTGCACACGTGTCAAGTAGGTACTGCTTTCCAGTGCACCCTTGCCTTTTAAAAAGAAGTGGGCAGTTACTTCCTCCAACTCCTAATTTACTTTCTGCACTCATTTTAGAATGCATTTTTGACTTTCACAAAAATCGTTTTCGAAATACATTACACCCTATATATTTCAAAAATGACTGCCAAAATATTTGTTTTGAAAGTTTATTTCCAAACTCGATTTCTAGAAGCCTGTAACGTATCTTAGTGTGAGAGAAAAAAAATTTCTAAACTTACTTACATGGTTATCTCTAAAATAATCCAAGTTGTCGAAGAAAAGTGTCACCAATTGGCACCGGAGTTACCTCAATCCACTGTCAATCATGTATATCTCCTTTCATATAAAACTGTTAAGATTACAATTGGAGTTTTCAAAATTTGATGGAGTGCAGAAAGTATTTGATGTGGTGCAGGAAGTAATTGCCGAATAAGTGTTCTGTATTATTTATGGGCCTAATAAGTTTTCTAGGCCGGGTTGATTGGGCTACTTGTGGGCCTGAGACTTAAAAAGGGTATATTGGACATTTGAGAATGGCATATATTATGGTTACCCGCCAAAAGAATCGAACATTTGTGACTGAGAGGTTGAATACTTCAACATCAATCTCTGCATGGGAAGTGGAAGAAGGAAAGAGAAAGATAATGAATATGAATTCTATTGTGTACTTTTTAGTATCCACTCTAATACTATATTCCACCTTTGTAGAATCAAGAACAGTGTCCTCATTCCAAGATCCTCCTTTCCGACAACAACTCAGTCTCAGCCCCTCAACTGCACCTTCTTCTTCTTCTTCTTCTCCTCTGGTGCCGGCGTTGTTCGTTATCGGAGACTCCTCCGTTGATTGCGGAACCAACAACTTTCTTGCAACCTTCGCACGTGCCGATCACCTTCCTTACGGAAGAGATTTCGACACCCACCAACCCACCGGAAGATTCTCCAACGGAAGGATTCCTGTTGATTATCTGGGTGAGTAAAAGATCCTGTCTTTATCACTGACAACCTTCTAATTCATGCACGTGTTATTTTCTCTTTCTTGTCGCTTTTCTTGAACTTAAATTTCATTTACTTGGTCCTTTTTTCTTGAACTAAATTGAATGTTACTTTTGGTGTAAAATTAAATGTTATTAGATTGATTTCTTCATGATGATTTTTGCATCAGCTCTGCGTGTAGGGCTTCCCTTTGTGCCAAGTTATCTTGGACAGACAGGGGCAGTGGATGATATGATTCATGGGGTAAATTATGCTTCTGCTGGTGCTGGCATCATTCTCTCTAGTGGCTCTGAATTGGTTTGTTTCGTTCAATTTTTTTCTCCGATTCATGTTCTTTACTATTAATCAAGATCACGCAATTCAGAGCATGTTATAAAGTTCAAATTCTAATATATAAATTGGTTCAGGGTCAGCATATCTCCCTCACTCAGCAAATTCAGCAATTTACAGACACGCTTCAGCAGTTCATTTTGAGCATGGGCGAGGATGCTGCAACCAATCTCATATCCAATTCTGTCTTTTATATTTCTATTGGAATCAACGACTACATTCATTACTATTTGCTCAATGTATCAAATGTCGATAATTTGTACCTGCCCTGGCATTTCAACCACTTTTTGGCATCTTCACTCCGGCAAGAGATTAAGGTAAAAAAAGTGCTTAGATTTAACTTCTCAGTCATTATACTTTAAAAAAAGCATGATATTCATCCATTTTATACTTGCGAATGTGTTATTTTGGTGTCATGTTCGCGTGTCAAACATGCAGGACTTCTTTGGTGAAACATGTTTGACACATAAGTCTATATTTGTCCATGGTCACCGCCCAGTAAGCAAAAGTTTAAAAAAATTGGGAAGTTTAGTTTATTTATAACTTCTATGTTAAAATGTTATGTTTTGTAATTGAAAAAAGAAAATAAGGTACGTGAGACGTTCAAAATTTCATGTCATTTTAATACATTTTTCAAAATTTTCTTGACTCTTTTGCATACAGTAACTGAAATTGTCTCCTATCTGATATGTTATCCTTGATGACACAGAACTTGTACAACTTAAATGTTAGGAAAGTGGTGATCACGGGACTTGCCCCAATTGGTTGTGCCCCTCACTACCTGTGGCAGTACGGTAACGAAAATGGAGAATGTGTTGAGCAAATAAATGACATGGCTGTTGAGTTTAACTTCCTCACAAGGTACATGGTTGAAAATCTTACGGCGGAGCTCCCTGACGCCAATATCATCTTCTGTGATGTGTTTGAAGGTTCCATGGATATCTTAAAGAATCACGAACGTTATGGTACCAGTATTTGTTTTTATACCTCTCAGTCTTTTATGAATTTCTGCAGCATTTAAATCACATATCTGCTTTATGTTCCCTAATTAGGCTTTAACGTCACAACCGAGGCCTGCTGTGGAATGGGGAAGTACAAGGGCTGGATCATGTGCTTATCACCGGAAATGGCGTGCAGTAACTCCTCCAACCATATCTGGTGGGATCAGTTTCATCCAACTGATGCAGTGAATGCCATTCTGGCAGACAATATATGGAATGGCCGGCACACTAAAATGTGCTACCCTATGAACTTGGAGGACATGGTTATTAAGAGGGCAAAATGATATTCTGATGTTAGTTTACTCCTTTTAGCAGACAAGTATTTGATGACTCTGCGTATAATTAGGTAGTTTTTTGCACATGTTGCTGAAGAGAACTAGGCATATATACATATACGTATATATATATATATATATATATATACACACATATATATACATATACATATAACGTTGTAAATGTACAATGGATATCAAATATTAACACTGACAAAACTTGGTATCAAAATCTTTCGAGTATTCGTATAAGTAATGGCCTAATAGCCGCTGAAAAAAAGAGTTTAGCATCTAACTGCATAGTTGCAACCTATGGAAGCGAAGCTAGCATCTGGAATCACTTCTTTTGTGTCTTGCAGTGCAGTAACAAGGAACGGTTTACTACGTGACAACTTTTAAGAGAAACTATATATAGAATAAGTTTCTACAATGATCAAAGTCTCTACAGCACAAGCGAATGCCTAGCTATTAAACAAGATAATGAATATTGTTACACTACAGCATACAAATAATGTAACCCATCCTCTAATTGTCTGGCGCACCTTATTTGTGTTGTATGATGCAGAAAACGTCAACATGTGTACCGAAACTATCTTGAGAACTGCAAGGCACACAAAAATAAGACTGGTTGCTAAGACAGCAAGTTCTTTGGTTTCCATATTTGCTTGATTACTTGCAATCTTCCGAACATCTGATCTGAAATGAAAGTATTTGAAATGAGATGTCAATTACCATACCACAGAAAAAGCATTTATGGGAAGAGAGAAAAGTCAATAAAGCAAACAATGGTAAGGAAAAGCAATCTTCTACTACAAAATTCTGTAAAAGAAAGTGCTAAGGTCATGAGCAAGCAGGGTTGGAAATGACTAATATGAGATGATTCCAAATTTTTTATATTAGCTTCTCCAATGATACAACATGATGGAGTTGCTTAACTCATTTTTGGTGGGTCCTAAAACGTCACTGAGATTCAAGAACCTTGGAATTTTAATCAATGTAATCAAAATGATCTGGTACACTAACCTTAACATGCTGTTTTCTCTGGCTAATTCGTCAAGCTGAGATGAGACAGCATCTTTCCAAGACTCAACCTCAGATATTCCCTTTTCCTGGAAAAAGAAACAGACCAAGAACTGTAAATGCACATAAGAAATTGAAAGAGAAATGAGAAGACAAAAAGAGGAAAGGAACAGGCACTGTGGCATAGGGTTACCCACCAAATTTGTGTTCCAGTGCCAGAGATCTTTAATCTCTGACTTGCTTTGTCCAAGACTTTCTGATAGTCTGGACAACTCTTTCTCAAGATCCGGTATTTTAGCTCCTTGTCTTCTGTTCAATTCTTTGAGGTAATCCTCAAGGGCTGATAAGTTTACCTCTACTGACCTCACTTTCTTCATCAAAATCTTCAGAACAGTGTCACCAGCTACCCTACCATTCAGCTGTTGTCTAAGCTCTAATACAGGATCTGGAATCAAGTTCACAGTCATTGTTGTTTTCACCCCTTCTGCATCATGCTCTCTAGTGGTATCATTGCTTGATATCTGAGCAGCCACAGTATCATTCTTAGTATCAACTTTCTTATCATTTTGACCATCTTCTGATTTCAAAGATGGGGTGTCACTGATATTATCCGCAGGTGGCTTATCAGGAATGGATCCCACAGAAGCCACAATGAGATCCTTAAGCATCCTCTCTATTGCATTGATCCCATAAACTTCTACAACACTCAGTGTGCAGTAAAACTCGGATCCATAATGACTAAGCAAGTTCAACTTCAAATACCTTACCCACTTGGGCTCAGACAGTTTAAAGACCTGTGCATGTTTCACATTGGCAGCAATAAATCTTCCCAGAATGCTCCAATCTTCAGCTGGATAGCTCAAACTTCCAGCCAAATCAAACTCCTTGAAGTTGGAAGAATAATGCTCAAAGTTTGCGATCTTCACAGAATCAACCAGGGTCTCTTCTGAAAGCTCAATAACAACAAACTTCCCTTCAACAGAACAAGGGTTTCTCAGGTACTTGTCATGATCCTTCCCGAGTATATTTGTTGCCCCTTTGGCCTCCTTATTATGTGCCACCACCTTTGCCCCTTTGGACTCGGAGGCATAGTTGTACACAGAGCCATCAGATTCTAGCCTGTGAGATATGTTAACAAGCGCTGAGTCCATGCCCTTTGTTTTTTCTTGTGCTTCTGTCATGTTTCGGAGTTCATCAGGCTGAAGTTTCACATCAGGAATTTGTAGCAGTTGATTTTCCTCTTGCGGAGGATGTAGCTTGCACACCAAATTACTACCATTTCCTAAAACGTGCCAAAACACTTGCTCTATACTTGTTGTTTCAGGTAGTGAGTACAAGGGTTTTGCAAGTTTCTGACTAACATTGTTGGAGCCACGTGATTCATTGAACTCTAAAATAGCTGCAATTGTGAAAACATGCAAGGATTACGAATATGAATGCATGCATGATCATCATTATTTCATATAATTGTAAAACAAAGACAACAACAACAACAATAATACTAACAAAAAGACCATGGATGAAATTTCAACAGAAAACATGTAAGAACATCAAATGGTGTTAATGTAACCTATTTCTTGTCTCGTCAAATATGTGCATGGGGCATGCAACGTACGAAAATAACAATACAATGGTTGCATATATAAAAATGGCAAAAGGGTCATGGACCTTTACCTCCAGTGCCATGAACGAGGCGAAGCTTGACGTAGAAGAGGAGGCACCATAAGGAGAAAATGAAGGAAAAAGAGAGGCCAAAAGTGCTGGCAGTGCATTGATGCCTTGACATGTGAAATCTGAAGGGTGAAGGTGATTCTTCATGTTTCAGTTTCATCGGCTCATCGATGATTGAATATCGATTGATGGAAGCCAGAGCAGAAGAAAAATCTGAAACAAAGAAAGAAAATAAATTTGCGTGGCAAAAAGAATGAGTGAAAAACTGAGCACTTAAATAGAATAGGCGCAGAAATAGGACTTAACGGCCACTCCCATCAATTACTCTTTTTATCTTCAACCGCACCATTTTAACAAAAACTTCCCTCACATCTATTTTCGGTAATTCTCCACTTCTCTTAATTAATTCATTTACTCTAGTTAACTATAATTTTTACTAATCATAACCAAGTTCAGGGTCAGTTCGAGTTGCTTCTTTTTTTTGCCTTTCTATATAACTAACATTAACTATACTAATTTAAATATTTTTTATTAAAGTATGGTGACATACAATTGTTGCTTGTATTTCATAAGAATTATAAAAGTATTTTAAATATAAAAAAAACTAATTAATTTTATTTATTTATTTATGTCATTACCGTTTATTTAATGGGATTTCTATTTGAAAAAAAATCTTTTTCTTTGCAATTAGTGATTTTTCACAAAATAGTTAAGTTTGGATATTGAGATTTGTGAAATTAAATAATGATGTTAGACGTAGAAATTAATTATTTTGGTTAAATTAAATTACTTTTATCTTGATTGTGCATCTGTGGGGCTGCATGGAGGACTTCTAAGAAATTTGCATTTGTGGGGTTGCAGTCGAAGGACTTCTAAAAAATTTGGAAGAATGAGGAAAGTGCTTTCAAAAAGGCTAAAAAGGTGTTAGAATAAATACTACAAACAATAAATAGTGAAGATGTTTGTGTGCAACTTTTTTTTTTCTTTTATTGTTTTATTTCTTAACATAAACAATAGACCTATTTTGACAATTTCTATTCATTTTCTTTTTCATATTATTTTTATAAGCTGATTTGATGATTTGTTCTGTTTTTTTAATTATTTGATTTACTCTCATGTTTATTGTTTTTTTCCTTTTTTGTAATAAATTTCTTATATTTAGTATGAGTCTTTTTTCTAAAAGAAAACCTTCAACTTTATCAATAACTAGTCCACGTTTTACTAATTTAATTTGGTTTGATGTGAGAAACCTGTCTTACAAACATTAGAGATAAAAAAAAATAAAAAATAAGAAGTGTAATTAGGGGTGGTTATATGTTTGCAAATTTTATAAACTAGTGTAATTTTTATTTAAAATTCCTGAAATAATATATTTTTTTATTTATTTCTGCATATCATTATGAATAAATGGTGGTCCTAAATTGTGTATACATTTATTCACATTGGTAGTCCTATTGCACGAATTAATTTAAGATTAAATGAAATTGCCAAAATTTTAATTAATGAATTAATTAAAATTGTGATAATATTACACCATTTGTAGGGTGATTAATATTCTCCTCCTATCCCGCTTCTCTTTTTTCTACATGTGGTGTATTGCTAATGTGCAACTAAAATAAATACATAATTACAAAGTCATTTTATTTATTAATAAATATGTAATTGTTGAAATTAATTCTGATTAAGTAATTAATAAATATAAAGTTAATTTGAATATAATAGTGTTTACATTCTTGAAAATAATTTGAATTTAGTTCCTAATATAGAAATATATTTAGTTACTAATAGAT
>Ga0123340_1005664_pt1 | contig 11903 bp, 6 predicted proteins | sample SirMexnodulemix_FD_89961 | JGI IMG/M metagenome (GOLD analysis project Ga0123340, IMG submission 89961) | Root nodule microbial communities of legume samples collected from Mexico - Siratro Mexico nodule mix | ecosystem: Host-associated > Plants > Roots > Nodule | place: Mexico: Nepantla... | reverse complement strand
TATATATATATATATATATATATATATTTGGTTCGAGGAAAAATGTGAAGGAAAGAAAAGTTTATCTCTCAAAATAAAATTACAAAAATTTATTTCTTTTAATTTTGTTTTCAATCCAAATTTTGATTTTTTTTTCTCTTCCTCTTTCACTGATCCAGATGCATATAGGATAAAATATAGATAAATTTTTACAAGTATTATCTGTGTTCTTTAATAAAATTCGAGTTTCATATTAATATTCTGTATAATTTTTTTATTTTAAATTTCTTATGTTTTATTTTTTTGGTGATTCCTCGTATTCTAATTAAAATGGAATTTTGATATAAGCCAAAACAACATAAGATTTCGAGGAAAGCATCTGGAAAATTCATTCTCCAAGATATAGACGCTGAAGTTGGAGCAATGTTCTTATGTTAGTCTTTACTCCATTGAACAAATTTAACTCAAGTGTTCAGATTTCAAGAATAAATCATGAATAATTATTTATTGTTTGACTCGTAGTATATAAGTGTTGAAAAACAAATTTTGAGGTACAAGGTAGAGAGAGATGAGTGTCTAGTAAATATTACTGTCTAAAAGAAAAATATGAAATTCTAACATTAGTTAATATAATTTAAGATTATTTGTATGTTAATGACTTCAGTAATGCACTTTAAAATTAAAGTCATTTTAGTTGTAAAAGTAACGAGACAAGATTTTAACTTACTTTTTTATGGATCTTACTATATCAACTATATCACATAATTGTTAAGACATCAAAGTAATTTCTTTCCCATACAAAAATGTTAAATTGTTAAATGACTTTACTTTAATATTTTTTTTCCTAAACTCGTTGGTATAAGAATGATGATGTGGTGATGTTTAATAGTACCTACAAGTTTGCTATATTGTGTTTAATGTTACATTAATGGTGATGTCTCCATTAACAGTTTTGCAAGTATACCATTATGGTCTCTTACTAACTTCTTCAGGTTTAGATTTTCTCACATTGTATTTAATGTTACATTAATAGTAATGTCTCTATTAGTATTCTTACAAGTCTATGATTGTGGTCCACTACTAACCTCTTTAGGTTTGTGTTTTCAAGTATGATTCCTAATCAAGTATCTTTATATCAACCATACCTAATAAAGTTATATGAAAACCCTGGTACATAATTTGGTAATAATAATCGTTACTTTATACTTTTCCAACCACCAATTGAATAAGATAATTTTTCATACAATATACACGTAAATTTCATACAGTTGAATAAGTTTATTCTCTAGAACAATCACTGGTGCAATTAAAAAAATAATCATTATTTTAATGGTGTTGATTTCTAATTATTTTATTCATGTTCTACTTCATCATTCCATGTATAGAAAACAAAGATTGCATCATAATAGTTTAAAATGAATTATCCATTGTTCTTAAGTAAGTTACATTTTTTTTTTCCTCTTCACAAGAAGTCAACCTCCATATAAATATTATTCCACTCAATTTTTGCTTAATATAATGCAATGCTAACGTTTGATTTTTTTCCTACATTAGTTGGTTTTTAACTTAATGTTGCATTAATGTTGGTATTTCCACCATTAATTTGACTATTCAATGTTTGTGGTCCAAGATTAATCTCTTTCGGCTTAGATTTTGGAGTCCAATTTATGTTCAAATGTGATAAAAAAAAACCATGTGTTTTTCCACTACCAATTGAGTAAAATGATATGCTCAAATATATATATATATTATATATATATATCCATTATTACAAAAGTTGCAAGTAAAAAAAATATTTTATCATAATAAATTTAATTTAATATTGTTGATAGTTGATGGTTTTCTTTCGCGTTCCACCAGGGTATTCCATTTATCCAAAATAAATTATATATCATATATGCTTGAAATAAATTTACGTTTGCCTTTATTTCTTTATATTATTTGCACTCTTTGATTTATATTTTTCCTACTAATTTCATAACCTCGACGTAAAATTTATTCCACCATTTTTTTCTTGATAAAATGCAAGTGATAATGTTTTTAATCCTGTTCTCCAATTTGTTGATATTGAATTTAATATTGTATTAATAGTGCGGTGTTGGCTAGAAATTAAGTTAATTTATGTTTGTGGTCCATCAATATGTGTGAAAATGTGAAAGATATCTTCTTTGTTTAGAATTTCTTTAGCAATATAGTTGATAAGTTTGTACTTATAACTAACTTTTTAATTTAAAGATGTTTGATGAAAATAATTGATAAAATTAAATGGTATAAAAGTATATAGTTATATAAATTTTATTATATAAATATTTTTTTATTTTTAAGATATAAATAAATTTATTTATCAATTTAAACTACTCTTGCATTAATATAAATTTTATATAATATATGTAATAAAACTCAGTTATTATTTCAATATGTAATGTTAAATTTTGATCTTGTTTTATTTAAACTACATAAGAAATTAAAAGGTAATCAAATAAATATTAAAAGTAGTGCAGTGGTTAATTGTTTCTATAAAATTTAAAATATATGATAATAAGTAAAAAGCAATTAAAAAAATTATAAGAAAATATATCAAAATGATAAAAAGTTTAATAAATTACAAGATATAAGTAAATTAAAATAACTTGTAGTTTATAAGCCATAAATTTCTCATATAAATTAGTTTGAGTAACTTATGAAACATTTTTCTAGTTAATAAACTGCTGAAATAAATTAAAATTGATTTATTAATATTATCAAGTACATTATTAATTTGAAACCAATAATTATTATGTTACACTTCACTAATATATGTTGAATATGATCAAATTCTACCAAGTTATCTCCTTTCCACACTAAATGTTATGAATAGGTCAAACAAAATTGTAAATTAAATTTTTCATCAAAATAAATTAAATTTAAATCAGGCAACCCTATCTAAATTGTGATTTCCTCCATTCTTGGAAAACATTATTAATTAAAGAAACAACATTTAATAGTATATAAGAATTATATTTTATAGGTATCATAATTTCCGCCGGATAAAAAATTTCTGTTGTGCCCAATACTCCCTCATTGTCTTTGCATAGTTTGAAATTTTCACTTCTATTTTTCGCTTTCACGAATGACAAACAACACAAAAAATTGAATTAAAAAAAAAATATGTGAACTAGACAATAAATCAAATCTTCTTATTCTATATTTTAAATCATATTTTACTAAATTTCAAATATTTTTGTCCAAATATCGAATACATAAAATCTCTTAAAAAATATAAAACATGGACTGATTTTGATGGTTAAAATAAAGTGTAAGATGAGAGATACATAGATTTAATTTTGTTGACAGGTCTCACTAAAAGAACCTGTGGAACAATAACATGTATCAATAAAAGCTTCACATGCATGAAAAAGAAAACACAAGTGAGCTAAAAAACCAATGCACAGGAATTGAATTTCATTGCAGGAACCTCTCTCAAATGACCTATAAGCATGCATATATTAAAAAAAGTGGTCCTATTAGTAATAAATGAAAATGAAATTATAATTGAAACTAATTTGATTGAATTGGTAGAGCAATGAGGAGAGCACACAGCAACAGAGGTTGGGTCCTTCTCTCTGTGAGCCTCTGGTTGGTGCTTCCAAGCAACGAGTCAGTGAGTGAGTGAGTCAGTCCGAGTCAGTGTAACGGTTCTCTCTGGCTCACGGGTTTCGCTCTCTCTTCCAACCAAACCTTGTTGCTTCTGTCTTCAAATCCTCCAAACTTAACTAGGGTTTGGAATTGGGAACGGAACTCAAGGTCGTAACTCTCTACAAAAACACCAACGAAAAGGACTATATATATTAACACTTCAATTAGGGTTTTGATGGTCTTCAAATGCACAGTTTTGATGACTTATGAATGGAGATTTTCTCTGTCTTTTCGGAACCCACCTTCGTCGCCGTTGCAGTGACCGCTCTTTGTTTTCTCTTGGCGCTCTTCTCTCTCCTCCGATCGTTCTCGCTTCCCCGGAGATTCACTCCGCGGAGGAAGCACCACTGCGATTGCGCCTCCGATTCTGCCTCCGTGGCCGCCGCGGGCGCCGTGCCCTACCTTAACGGCGCCGCCGAAATGCTCGAGCCAGGTCCCGTTCCGGCGCCGGTGGCCTTGGCGGAGCGGCTGACGGGGTCCTCCATGATGGAGGAGCTGGTTCCGGAGATTACGACGCACGCGCTCAGTTACTTGGATTATCCCAGTCTTTGTCGTCTCTCCATGACCAATTCTTTGATGCGAAAGGCCGCGAATGATGATAACGCTTGGAAGGCCTTGTATCACAAGGTGAATTACTGAATTCTTGTTCTTGTTCTGTTCTTGTTCGATTCTTGTTCGTTTTTTATCTTATGCTAAGTTGTAAATAATGTTAGGATTTTCTAGTTCTTTTAGGCTTTGTACTGTTTTTTAAGAGTAATTATAAATGGTGCTGCAGAGTTTTTTACTGATTTGTTTAAAATGCTTTGGGGCATTTTATTGGTGTTGCTTGCCCTTTTGGCCTTAGTTGCATGTTTCGTATTTGTTATTGGAGGAGAAGTTTGAGTTGAATCATGTTAGGAGTTCTCTTTCCGAGAATTGTATGCAAAGCAAAGTTACCAATTGTGGATGGCAGAATATGGTGAAATGCCAAAATTCCACCATACCAACATTCCATTTTGGGCCTAATGTGCCACCATAGTTGGCGTCCCTTCACGCATTGCCTGAGAGGAGGGTTTGAGGAAACGACACACGTTTTAGACTATAACTGTTATTTACAACATGCATGCAAAGCTTTAAGACTTCCTAGAAAACAGGGTGGTGGCACTAGAACGATTATTTAACAACACGGATGCAAAGCTTTAGGGCTTCGTGGAAAACAAGAAGGCAGCAACACTATAATGGTTATTTAATAACGTTTATGCAAAGCTTTAAGGCTTCCTAGAAAACAAGTAGGTGGTGGCACTACAACAGTTATCTAACAACTTCAGTGCAAAATTGTAAGGCTTCCTAGAAATCAAGAAGGTGGCGACGCTAAAACAGTTATTTAACAACATAGATGAAAAGCTTTAAGGCCTCCTAGAAAACAAGGAGTTAGCACTATAACGGTTTTAAATACAGGCATGCAAAACTTTAAGGTTTCCTAGAAAACAAGAAGGTGGTGGTACTATTAGGGTTATTTAATAACATGGACGCAAAGCTTTAAGGCTTCCTAGGAAACAAGGCAGCAGCACAATAACGGTTATCTAGGAACATTGATGCAAATCTTTAATGCCTACTAGAAAACAAGTAGGTGGTGGTGCTACAATGGTTATCTAACAACACATGGATGCAAAATTTTAAGGCTTCCAAGAAACCAAGAAGATGGTGGCACTAAAACTGTTATTTAACACATTGATGCAAAACATTAAGGCTTCCTAGAAAACAAGAAGGTCCATTAAGGTTAGTGCAGTCATAGATCTGTGTGGAACAATTCCTAGATGGAAGAAATTATTGTTGTTAGAGATTTCACATCAAACCTCACCTTACAAGTTGGTTTTGTAAGGTTGAGTTGGGCTTAAAGTCCACTTCTTAAAAATTGTTATGTAATTAAAGATGCTTTTAATGTCCGGTTGGACATGCAAAGAAATGGTTTTACCTATCTTGTCAATGTTTTAGATGAGGTGGCTAGTGGATTAGTCCATTGCAATGCTGTTAAAGTAGTCATTATACTATGTGTTGCAAAATTCCTTGCATCCACAATTGAATTGATAAAATCATTCCATGATATGGGCTTTCATGGTTGTGGCTTTGGTCCTGCATCCTCTTGTCATATCTGGAAATTGGAACTTTTCTAGAGGGAATACACCAGAGAGATTTAACACTAACTAGTTATGAGACAACCATGTAAAAAATCATGACACCACTTCAAACCCAAAATCTTAAAGACAATTTTATTGTGATTATTTTTTCTAATATATTGTTCAACTTTATCATTTATATTTAATGTGGGACTTTTAACCATATTTTAATTCTTAATAGTCTTTCCCTCAAGTAGAAGTCCCTTCTACATTGCTACACTTCCCTTGAAATAGTAAAACCCTAACTGCTGTTGGCTTCTGAGAACGTCACCAAGACAAATCATTTTTTCTAATACTATTGTTGGTTGGGATTTTTCCAAGGGAATACTAGGGAGATTTAACACCAATTATGAGTTAATCATACAAGAGATTGTGATGCCACTTCCAACCTAAAACTTTAAGATGATGCATTTGTGGGTCTTTTTCATTGTGTGTTTTGTACTACTTTCTCATTTTTACTCAATGAGACATTCAATTCCTACTTAGCTTCCTAACAAGTTGAACTTTTGAGTTAATACTATGCCAACCTGGTGCGTTTAATTTTTGTCTGCATACTACACAATTTTCTATGCCTAGATAATTGATATATATCTTAATTTTCTATTCCTTCATTTATCTAAATCATTCTCCCTTTAAATTTTGGGGTATATCTGGAGAGAGAAATGGATTTGTCCGTAACATTGTGTGTTACTTCTTTATCTGAGTAGACTGCTACTAACAATCGTCCAAATAAGTTCTGTTTCTTCTCTTCTATGCCGAGTTTTAAAATGAAGTAAAGATAAAATAATGCAGGGGAAATGATTATGTTGTAAATCTTAAAGGCGTAAATTAAATTGACATGAACAATAAGTATGCTTTAATTTGTCCTATCTGAGAATATGTGTGATTACTTTCATTGGATGCTTTAGTGTAGTCCATCATTCTGATTTTCTTCTACGTATCTTCAGTTATAACCTTTCTGAATTTGTGTTTTAGGACTTCACATTGGAACAAGATAGTATCACACCCACTAACGGGTGGAAGGCGTACTATGCTGCAACAAGAGCAATTGTGAATATTAATACAGAATTCTTCAATATTGTAAGAGATAAGTCTCTTCCAGCAATGAGTCGTTTTTGGCTGAATGCAGATTATGTGAAGTGCATTCATGCCTCAGGAGAACTCTTTTCCGGGTATGATTTTGCTTCTATCCAATTTGCAAGAATATTTCCGTTTTGGACTTGCTGTCATATTGATTTTATCTAGTTTTTGTGATAATTGAAAAGATTGTTTATCTGTTACAAATGGTATATATCAAACTACAGCCAGAAGCTCATGGACGGTTATATTTGTCATAGGTCACTGAATTTCATTTTTAATGATAATAATTTAAATCTGGACGGTGGTATCATATTTAGATCGGAAAATGAGAGGATTATTATGTTATGCCTTCGCAAAATTTTACTCCTTAGCACTTATTTTTGGGGATAAGTGCTGCAGAGATCTAATGTGGCAATATTGTAGTGCAAATTCCTGTTACTGTTCTTTTAGCTGGGATACTTTGACTGGATCCTCGAGGAATACTAGTTTTAGGAATACAGGTTTTCGTATTACTGTAGAGCTCGATAATCCAGATATACATGCATTTTGAACAAAAATAGGATCTTTTATCCTTACGAATAAGTCTTGTTCATTCCATATATAATTCTTTCAGAAGTTCTTGCAAGCCTGGGATATTATGTACCCTTTTTTTTTTTTTTTTTACATTATTCCATTTTCTGCAATGTTTTCAGTAACACATTTGACCATGTTACAGTTTTAATGTTGTTTTTTATACATAATAAAAATTTTTTTTATAAAAAATTAATATTTTTTTTTTTTTTTTTGCTTGTCTGTTTTTTTTTTTTTTTTTTTTTTTTTTTTTTTTTACCATAGTCCATTTTCTGCAATGCATTCAGTAACACAATTGACCATGCTACAGGTTTAATGCGGTAATGCAGAGTTGGCAACTAGTATTCAACTGGGAGCAAGGATTGAATTTTCAAGTTCGAGATGTACGCGCTCGCGTCTTGGCAGACATGGCTTGGGTTACCATGAAAACATATGTTGACATGGATACAGGGCCATTCAATGTGACCAATGTTTTTGAGTTCCATAATGGACGGTGGTATATTGTTCATCATCACAGTTCTTTGATGAATGGGGATGTGGACCATCAGATAGTACATGGATAAATAGTGAGAGATGATACATTGTTATGTCTGATACTGGTTACAAAAGGTGGTTTTATTTGCAGAAGCAAGATGCTTGAAATTTTCGTGATTTCTTTGGAAGATCCTTCTGTAGTTTCCAATTTTAGTTTCATTTTTATACTGTATATAAGACAGGAGTCGCAATGGCGCCAGAAAAGAGTTATAAGTACAGTAAATGGATTAAAGTAAACTCAAAAAGATGGGCAGAAAGGGGTTACCTGTGAATGATAGGTTGGATCAGGACGTTCATACTTTGCAGGCATCCAATCTTTAGACGAGACTTGTGAAAAGCAAGGCTGAGCAGTCGTGGGGCGGGAGCAAATGCACAAGCATTCTCTGTTTTTTGTCGTGCATCCTAGTCGTAATGTGCATCTTTTTCCTGTGAGTTGATTTTTGAATCATATGCTAACAAAATCATGATTTTATTGTAAAGCATGATTACGAGAGATTCAGAATTGGAGTTCCAGAAGTACTGTTTTTCCTTAAACCCCCGACAAGGCGATGATAGCATATAACACGGTTCGGATGTCAAAAATGTATAATTTGAGAACGTCCTAGTTTCCAAAATAATCTTATCAGAATGAAGGAATATAACAATGGTAAGATCACGGGCTAAAATGTATTGATGAAGATTAATTTTTAAAATATATTTAGATTGTTTATTTTAAGACTAAGGATTTTTCGGTAAATTGCTAATAATTAATTCGAACACTAAATGAATTAACTATGAGAAAAATATCGAGTACGGTTTATAAGTCTGTTTTGGCAAGAATTTCATAATGGAAATTTTGCTGCCAAACTTTAATATTCCTTGACAGAACTTGCCCACGTAACTTAATGGTGAGAGAAGTGAAGTTGTTACATAGTTGCGTTAGCACTTAGCAGCCTCATATTTGACAGAGGTGAGGCTTTGGAGGGGATAATCAAATTAAAGGAGTGGTACACGTTATCCACCCCAGAGAAGAGAGAGAATGACAATATCTGTTTTCTTAGTTCCGACGCCTCAGTTGTGCAGCTACAAAAACTCGTGGCCAGCTCCAACTTTCACTTCTTTTTCTTCTTCTTCGAAGTTAACTGTTCCACTGTGCTCTCCTTCACCTCCAACTTCTGTTATCGAAGAGGGTCCTTCTCCTGCACCAGACGATATTCCCGTTGTTGATCGCTCAGAATTCTTGAGGTATAATAGTTTCGCGTTATATGTAATTCCCATACATGTTGTCTTCTCTCTAGCATGGAAAATAGTGTGTAGATCTTTTTTCTTGACAGATAGCAACTAATTTGAGATGTTTTTCACAGCGGTTGTAAGGCATGTGGAAGAGAAGAAATAGAGACAGGATGCAATGGTGAAGGAAGGATTCAGGGTGGGATTGCAACAGTACCAGGGTTTGGGTGGTGGCCTATAAAGGCTTACAGGCCATGCCCTGCATTTGTGGCATCTGGTGGTAGGTATAGGCGGCAAGGACAAAGCATGGACGAGGTTGTCTCCGGAAGTGGTAAAACACCTACAGCAGGAACTGCCAGTGACTCGAAGACAAGGTACATGAAAATTTCCTTCTTTTCATGAGCTTCTTATTCTCTAATATCTAAATTTGTGGTCTACATATGATAAATGAAGTAGTAATCTCCTATCTTAGATGATTTAGTCTTTCGTACAACTTATAATTCGTGAAACTTTCAACAAGGCTATAATACGTGCTTTAAATAAATTTTCGACATTCATCTCTAAAGTAAGGACAGCATTCACGGTGTTGTATTTCGCTTCCCGGGGATTCTAATATCACTTTTTTATGAATAAGGTAGAGAATAGTTATATAAGACGAGATATTGACATGGTACTTATTGAGGAAAAAATTACTCTCAACTAAGGTAGGTGATTTGAACATACATAAAGAAGACCAATATAAGCACCCATAAGAAGAGTAGATCGTATCATTTGCAGCCTTGTGAAAAAGGGATCTTATGGTGAACATTATTGTTGAAGATTTCGTTTTTGAATAAGTCCAATGATATCGTGTGCTCATCTAGTGGGATAAAATATTGTTTATGAGAAGTGTCTCAACAACTAGAACCAAATTCTTCTCACACAAGGTAACACTACTATGTTTTGTTCGAAACCAATTCATCAGAGCATTTGATTATGAATCCTTTTTCAGTCTCACTTTGATCTCTCTTGATCTACCCCTTACTCTAACCAGCTTCCCGGCACCTGATCAGTTCTATAATTGGGACTTCTATTGGACTTCCTCCCATGTGTCCATAGTCCAAACCGACAGAGGTGTGATTTTACTTAGTTTGAGTCCTATGATTTACTACACATTGTATGAAGATCCTAGATTCCTAACTATATGGCTTAATTTCCAATTTTCACCTTCAAGTCCGTGCTAGCCCACTTCTTACTTAACTTTCCTTCCTTCTTGTACTCTCATTTTATGCCTACCTAAACACAAACCATGTGATTTCAATGCTTCTTCTCATAGCTCCAGTTCACATTTTATTTCTTCTTCGGACGTGCCTATTAGAACTGTACTACTGTACTATTTGCAAAAGACATTCATTGAAGCACTAGCTCCTAGGTATGCTAAATATGAATGTCCAAAACCTAAGGTAAAAGAATCAGGGCCACCCTTTTGAGAGGAGTATCTCTTCAACAAGCACACGCATGTTGTGATGCACGTGTGGTCTTTAGTTTGACCATCGAATGCCTCAACTATTGATTTGGTACGTCTGGTTGGAACTGGGTCACGGGTGCTTTGCTTAGTTGAGTAGAAGTTCTTTGTTATATGGTGAATGTATTAGACCTGCTAGCTACTATGATTTCACAGAAACATACGCAATCTTATTTTGCATCTGTTTTACACTTTGTTTTTGGTTGATTGTGCGCACTTTGATGTTTATACAGATAATTGAAAAGCTTGCGAACAACTATTCGTTACCCAAGTGTCTTCTTTGCTTTGTTTCCAGAAAATTAGTATTCCAGAGGAGAAACTAAAGTATCTGAATTAGGTAGCCTAAATTACCGTTCAAACTTGTGTATTAATCATGTAGAGTGAGGTGATATTCTGTTTGAAAATCTGAGCTCTATAATTTTCCACGATTTTGTGATCTTTCACGTACCTCTGTATCTTCTAACTAGTGCTGTAAAATGGTGTCAAATTTTGCAGTAACAAAAAGGAAAGTCTGAAGAAATCTAAGAGGTAAATGTTTGGGAGGACTATCCAACTTTGAGGTGACAAAAGCGAGAGGTACAAGGAAGAGGGGGTAAATAAAATGTTGATGTTCCTGGTCTGCTACAAATGGTACATTCAACGTTGTGTAAGGATTATGAAAATATATATGTACGTCTTATAAATGTACTGGTAAAAAGGGTGATGTCATGTAATCATGTACGCTTTTTCCATTCATCTCCCGTTATCTGCCAGTAGAATTACTTTAGGTTTGAATAGGTGAAAGCAGAGGAGAAAGGAACATAAGAAATTAAAAATATCATATTTTTGGATTGGTAAAATTGAGATGAAAAATAACAAGTGTTTTAACTTAAAAAATAATCTTATAATGTTGTTTATCTTTATTTTTATTTTCCTCCAAAGGAAACGAGAATTTTGTTTTATTTAGCGTAAAACTGGTTAAATAACTCGTCCTGCACGGTTATTAAATTTATTATGGTTTAGTTTTATCTATGTGCACGTATAAATAATTATGCTATGGATATTAATATACAGATACAAATTTCATGCGAAGAAACAGACATAAAATGCATGAAGATTAAATATATACACAATTTTGTAAGAGATGCTAATAATAAATGTTTTAAATTAAAATTGTGTTGATTATTTTATTGCAAATAAGTAACAATTATATATTA
>Ga0123340_1005662_pt1 | contig 11904 bp, 5 predicted proteins | sample SirMexnodulemix_FD_89961 | JGI IMG/M metagenome (GOLD analysis project Ga0123340, IMG submission 89961) | Root nodule microbial communities of legume samples collected from Mexico - Siratro Mexico nodule mix | ecosystem: Host-associated > Plants > Roots > Nodule | place: Mexico: Nepantla... | reverse complement strand
TATATATATATATATATTTATTATAGGGACGACCATATGAAAGAAAATAAAAATATAATCTTGAAAAATTAGAAAAATGGGCCACCATAGGTAGTTTATTACGAGAAATTATGAAAAAACTAAAAAAAGAATAAAATAAGTTTGTGAAAATCGAATTTCAGATCCCGGAGTCGATTACTTATATTTCCATAATGTACACCGTCCTAACACAATCTTTAATTAAATAAGTACAATTTTTATTTAGATATTTGATATTTTTTAATTTTAAAAATTTTATATTTTTTATACTTTTGAAAATTAAATATTTAAAAGAAAATTTATTCGTTTATAGGAATACCAAGAGATACGAACGTTCGTACTTAATATTCTTATAAATCAAAAATATTTTTACAGATTTTAAAGAGAAATATTAAATATCGTGTTAGATATTTAATCAAATTATTCATCAAAGACAAATAAAATAAAAATTAAATATAAAATTATTGTCAAAATTATACATTAAAGGAAATAAAGTATCATGTATGTGTGAGCAATAAAGGATATTTAAAAGAAAATTACTATTATACCGCTCAAATGAAATTATTCTTTAACGAAAGAAATGCATGCTGCATGGTAGGCCCACATGAATAAAAATAAAACACGATGGAGCCAAAAAGAAAGTAGGCCGCACATAAATAAAATATGAAATAATAAACAAAAAGGTGCGACCTACCCATATACAATTAACACAAAAAAGAATTTTAAACTTTAACCAACCTTAGAATCTGGTCCCCGATATCACAAAGGCACACAATGAAAAGTGACTTCCTTTGTACGTGAACGGAGAGGCATAAAGCAAATAAAAAACGTGGACCCCATAATGCCACGTAAAGGTATAAGAATTCAAAACAAAATATTATAAAAATGCATGTGAAAACTAGCACGGTCCCCAAATTTATAACAAAAGGCTGTGGGTCACAATCTCTTCTTGGATTGGTAGCAAAGGGTACCCCATTAACCTTTGCCTTGAAATAATTATTCATGCATAAAATCATAACAAAAGTAAAGGTAGTCGAGAAATGAATCAGAGAAATTGCCACCAGTGCAACCCAATATATCTCTTCATATATGCTAAAAATGGAAACACGAAATGTAGCAGCAACTACACCTCTATTCATGCAGCAATAAATATTTAGTAATCATCTATTCCTAAAACACAAAGGGAGGAGATTCCTTGCACCTATTATAATTTAAAACGCTAAAGTGAGATTAGGAGAGGTATATTGGCAGTGTCTCTAGAAAGGTTTGCACGCACCTCTAACACCTCTTCTCCGTCTCTATGGTGACAACTTTGATATTAATGACGGGCTGAGCCAGAAGAGAGTGGTGGCAGTGGAAGACGTATGGTGGTGAGGCTTGGTGTGGAGGTGGGGCTGTTATGAAGGTGCGTGACGAGACGTGGATAGGATGTGACGGTGGGAGGTGAGCTGGGCGTTGACTTTGGAGTTTCCTTGGTGGGTTAGGCTTACTGAGAGGTGGCGTGGTGGTCCAGGGATATATTATGTGAACGAGCGTTGAAACAGGCGAGAGAGATGGTGGGAGTAGCATGAGCCAATGGGGAATCAAGTTTTTCGTGTGAGTGTTTTTGTTTGTTACTCCTACTTGGTAAAATTTCAAAAGCAAGCCTTCGTTTGGGTGTTTTTGTTTCTCAGTGGTACTTGGTAAAATTTCAAAAGGAAGCCTGGAGAAAGTCCGGAGACAGTGCATGACGCAAAGCAAAAGGTGCTAGGGTGGTTTTGAGAGAGAGACAGAAGAGGAGAGGGAGATTTTGTCGTTTTCCTTTTTTTTATTTATTTCAAAATACATTAAAAATGAAATGAAAATAAATAAAAATATATTCTTTTGTGTTTTTTTTAAATGAGAAAAAGATAAAAATTTAAATTATAACCTTTTTGATATTTTTTTATATTAAATTAAAGTAAAAGACAAAGATAATCATACAAAATCAATTTTATTTTTTTTATATTTTTCGAAAAATAAAAAATAATAATAAATCAAAACCATCAATAAAATTTAAATCAAAAGATATTTTTTATTTTTTGTAATAATTCTTTTTTTATTCAAACGAAATTGGATATTGAGAATATATAATACAAAAAGTTTTTAAAACAAAGATTTAAATGCACATTTTACTATTTAATATTTTTCATTTTATAAAAATAAGATAAAAGTAACAGAGTAATTACTTGATATGAAATATTACGGTATGATATTTTTTTACCATAATATTTTGAATAGGTGACGGTCCTTTTTAGTGTTCGAATGGACATTTCATTTACTATATTTTAAGTAAATGAAGTTGTTGTTGTTATCGATAATATAAATAAAGTAAAAGAATTTTTTTCATTTGGTGAAAAAAGAATAGTAAAAATGATGAATAAATGAAATGATAGTATGAGATCTAGTGATAAAAGATTTTTCAAAAGTTATGTGTCTATGTTGTTTGTCATTATATATTGTATTAATCTATGGTAATGATGTATAATTTATTGATGTTCTGTTGAAGATGATTCTAAATTTCGGTGTGATTGTACATGATACAACTTTTTTTTTTCAATTTGTTTTATTATTCACTTTAAATACGAATTTGATTTGAGTTTTCTAGTGTAGTTGTCAAAGGGTGGGTTAATAAGAATTTTCAATTGGGGGGTTTTATATTATGGTTCCGTGGGGGTTTTGCATTTATTAGATTTGACTTAGGATTTTGTTATAGCTTGGTTTTCTTTGGCCATATATATGTGTGGGTTATGTGTAGTTAATGTTGTAGTTGCTTGATGAATAGTAAAGCTAGTAATTAAACACAAGGTCTTTTTAAAAATAATTTAAACTATTAAATATGTGTAAGGGAAAAAAATTATTATGAGCTAGGAGTGAGATGTTGGTGAAATGTTATATATTAACCCACATAACTTATAAAATATTTGATATCTGACATCAAATAAGTTACTTTATAAATATCTTAAATTTAGTTTAGATTTTAAGATCACTTAATTGTGATATAGATATTAATATTTGTAGATGATGTGAAAATGACTTTTGCATTGGATGTGTGTGGATCATTTAGTTGATATTGTTGGAAAGGTTAGATATATTTCTTGAATTTAGAGCTTTGAAAAGATTTGACGAAGAATTGATTTGCAATCTTGGTTGGGATAGTATAGGAGGTCTTAATAGTAGTTTGCATTTGTTTCGTATCATTCCATCATTTGTACGTAAGGAACTCTAACTTACCCAAGTGAAAAATCAATTTTGAAGCATGTTTGATGAGAAAAGGTGTTGCTGAACAAAAATAGCCAACTATTTATGAAAAATAGTTGACTATTTTTGTGCTGAAGCAAAAATAACTAATTCTTTTTACTTGACAATGTTGGGTTCACTATAAAACCTTGTGGCCATCGTGTTTTCATCCATGAAACTACAATTCCTTTGAGTTTGAAAAAAATTTATAGCATTCGCTTGAGAATTCTTTGGAGAAAATCCTTCAAGATTTGAGAGGTTGATCAAGATCATTCTTGAGTCTCATTCTTGAGAAGGCTTTGCTTGCAATTGATTGGGAGGAACATCCAATAACTTGTTCTCATCACAGATAAGTCATCCTTACTGTTTTGGGATTGGTTTTGCTGTTGTATAGCGTTCTTTACTGGTTATAATTTGAATTTTATTGAATTTTGTGTTGTATTATACTTGAATAGGGCGTTTGAGTATAATTTGTGTTGTAATTCTTTGTAATTTCGTTTTTGGGTGAGTTTGCATCATACACTACAGTAGGGTTCTGCATTTTGCAGTAGGGTTCTGCATTTTGCAGTAGGATTCTTCATCTTATATGGTAGGGTTATGGATAAGGGTTAGATCAATCTGTAGGGTTCAAGATTGAGTCTTGATTGTGTATTTCATTCTAAACTTTGTGTTTTTAGTGAAATCTTTGCATGGTTTTGCAAAGGACTGAATGTGCTTCTTAAGGAAGAATGAACCAGTATGAAAATTCCTGTTTGATCTCTCTAAGCTTGGTCCATTTACATTCGTGTGCCTATTTTGTATCATTTACATTTTCTGGTATAAACAACTTGTTAAAATCTCAAAATAGTCGACTGTATTTCTGGACAACACCTAAAATTCAATTTGGACAGTCAACTGAAATATGTTTTGATCAAATGTTTTTATCGAATTCTTGATTAATAAATTAGTTTTCTCAATTGGATCTAATCATTTTTGTTAAGAATAAGTGGGTTGATTCACTATTTTAATTAAGCATTGCATAGAACTGTCGTAGCACTTTGATTTCAATTTTCAACAAGTGAATATACAACCTTGCATATTGTTTTGTTGTTTTTGAACTACTTTCGTGTTCGTCTTTTGACATTTCTTTTTTACAAATTGTTTATGAAAAAATTTGAAAGAGTAATATCTGTATATACTTGAAAACTGTTTGTTTTGACAATACTGTTGCATACACTAGTTTTAAAAATTGCTTTAAAAACTTTTAGCTTACCGTTTTTCATATTTAGTTAACTGTTTTTTGGAACAAATTCTTGGTTATATAATCTTTATTCAATCTTGTTCTTGAACTGTTTTAAATGGAGTTTTCCAATTGAATTCATTGGTTTTTTTATAAATGTGTCACTGTTTAAAAAAAATTTCAATTGGTTAAAATCAGATTTTAGCTAGTTGTTTTTCTACTGGAATTGCTGAAAATTTTCCAAGTGTTTGAGTGTTGTTTTTAATAAACTTTTTTGACATTTTAGCTGACTGTTTTACTGGAAGCACATACTAATTCCATTTTAGCTTGTTGCTTTGTTAATTTAATTGACTGATTTGTGTATACTTTGCTAGATGATTATTGATTTATAAAAATAATCATTCTTTCCAACTTGTTTTTTAAAAAGGATTAATAATTCAATTCACTTTCTCTTGAATTTCGGCCAACATATTTTTCAATTGATGTTGTAGTTAAAATTGAGAAATATATTAATAAGGATGAAAAGAAATGTAAAAGAAAACATTGATGTTAAGATAAAGTCAAAATGATCAATGAGAAGACTATTATTTAAAAAGTTGTCAATGAAAATATGACCAGTGTAGATAGGACCAGTAAGAAAATGGTCAATCAAGAATGGACAAATACATATATAAACAGTATGAGTAGAGGTATTTATAAGGCTAGGACAAGTTATAAAAATGAAAATGAAGGCATTGTTGAAGTATAAGTGACAGAGAATTAGAGAATTAGGATGGCAATTGTAACATCCCCGAAATTTTGAATATATATTATTATAATACATTTTTTTTACGATTTTTTGCATTATTGTCAAAATAGTAACGGCATTACCTTTAAGTTTTTCAGCATCAATAAGCCTTACAACTATGGTTCGTCTATATCACTCTTATGCTAATCAAAAAAGGCAAAACAATAAATGAAACTTAAAGACAAATTGGTAAGTTACACCTAAAAAGGGGCTCAATATAAAATTTAATACTCGTAAATATAATATATATATATATATATATACCTTGGATTGAAATAAAACCAAAGGTCACTACAAGATATTAAATACCTAAATAAAAACCCACCTTTAATCATTGTTCTAATTGTGCCAATTCACTTGTGTCATCTACTATGACATTGGGATTCCTCTCAATTAAATGCATTACAATTTCAATATTGATTTAAAACATATGAAACATTCTTTATATAAAGCAACAAAGATAGACCCAGAATGATACAAAAGGACCAAACTTCCCTCATGAAGCATTCTCCCAAAGTTCCCTCAACTCTCCATAAGATCTTTCACTCTTCCAAGATAACTTCCAAGACAAAAGTAAGGGAAACTTCCCTCATATTGTATTTATTTTCAATTTTTTTTCCTTTTTAGTGGGGTCTCCCTAAGCCTCACATTTGTCCTTCTCTATCAATTTTTTTTATAGATAGTGATTTTAACACATGATTTTCTATATTATGATTATTTTATTTATTTCTACTCATGTGATTATGGGATGAGGTTTGTGGTTGGAGGAAATGTTCCTTGAGATTTCAAATGAGTGGAAGGAATGTATTGATTGGGTTGATGCTCATTTATCCTGACTATTCCCTGCTACCAGTTTATCCTATGTTGTTGTTTATTGATTTATATGATAGTTACTATGATTTTTTTCGTTTCAATGAAGTTGAGAGTTGATAATATTAATAGGCTTTAAATTTCATAATTTAAATTTTTTAAAAATAATTTTAAAAAAATGTATGTATAGCTTACTTTTCCCTCTTTCTCTCTCTCTCTCTCTTTTAATATGAATGTATGATAGAGCAATAGTAATAAATGTGCCAAATCCTGTGTTATCTTGCTCTGCAAACATTTCAACTTTCTTTTCTAGAAATGACTGGAGGACGAATGTAATAGAGACTGAATGTAGTAGAGACTGTTTGTTAACAAATGTAATATGGATAGAGACTGAATATAGTAGAGACTGATTGTTATTCTTATAAGAGTAGAATTCTTGTTTGTTATTCTCATAGGAGTAGAATTCTGTTTGTTATTCTCATAGGCCTAGCCTATATGTAAATCTGTACTAGGAACAATTAATTAATATTGTAAAAAAATGTTATGTAACGTAAGAACTTTATGATGCAAAATAGTCCAACCTGTGATTGATGAAGGTTGTGTACCTTATTTCTTCAAATTCATGGTTGCTTTCTTTTATTAAATGTTATTTTCATAAAATACTTTTCAAATTCACAACAAAGTTTGGGTTTTTGGAGAATAATCATATAAGAAATTTTATTTTTTCCAAGTTAGAATTTAATAAGCATATATCACCTACCCACTGCTAAATTTGGTTATGAGAAAGGCAAGTATAAATTTTAATTTTAAATAAGAATTACTTCTGGTTGCAACCTCCCGCCCATCTAAGAATAATTGGATATATTATTATTTATAATAATAAATTAATAAGATTTAATAGAATTATGGATTTCATTGAATACGGTTACAGTACTCCTTATAGCAACCAGTGATAACTGCTCCTAGATCCTACAAATTCCATATAATTTCACACTTGATTGGAAACTGAATAATATTACCTTCATCCATTTAAATTTCTCACCCAATTGGCTAATAAAGTCATTAAATTATATTATATATATATATAGTTAGTAATAATAATAACTTATACATTTCTTACAACTTTAATTCAAGTTTTCATATTCTTCTCATCATTCACTATTTTTATTGATCAGATCCTTAAATAATTATTGATCAGATCCTTAAACAAATGCATTTCCTAATTGACCTAGATACTTATTTAATCAGATCCTTAAACAAATGTACTTCCTAATTGACCTAGGCACGAGTATTTTTTTTCTTGGAAATACTATACCTAGATCTTGACCAACTTCATCAACACTTTAACAATAACAAATCACAACATAGATCTGATTCACCTTTCAATCTCACCTTTCAATCTCAATCTCAAAAATGAAAGAAATCACTAAATCATCATTATAATTGTTAGTATTCTCACAATACTAAAGGATTTGATGAAGCCATGCAAGACATGTCCAGCAAGCCAAAGCAAGCATGTGGAAGTGTGTTCTAGGTCTTGTCTTAGTGTGAGTGAGTATGATTGGCTGTGAAAGAGAACCTATGCACATCTAAGGAGAAATTCATTAGCACATGGTTTAAATGATTTTAAATCAAACCATAAAAATGTTTAACTTCAGTTAAAAACAGTTTTGGAAAATAAAGTACTGAACTATTATGAACTGATTTCAAGTTAAGCCGAATCAATTTATTCCTGTCTGAGCATAACTGAATTAACAGTTTTGGAAAATAAAGTACTGAACTATTATAAACTAATTTCAGGATAAGCCGAATCAATTTATTCGTGCCTAAGCTTAACTGAATTAACTGTTTTCTAAAAATCTGGTTTGAGCTCTTCTTCTATAATACAGTGGGTTTTTCAAGTGCGTAAAACTACAAGAAAAAGAAAAAGAGAACAGAGAAGAAAAAGAACAGAAAAGAGAAGAGAAATTCATTTTTGTAAGAATTACTGTGAGAGAATTGTTGTTTTCATAATACTCATTTTCGAAAGAGGACTTTTACTTGAAGAATCAATTCTGACTAAGTGTGCTACTGGGTTTCTTTAAGACTGTGTACAGGCCTTCTTTCTGCGCCAATCAGGGAGTTTTCTCAATCTTTCTTGATCTTGTTTGAATCAAGATTTGTCTTGTATTCATTGTAATCTTGTAAAAATTGATTAAACAATTGTATGTGATTGGGCTATAGGAATTAGCCTGGTGTTTCTGCTGAAATTGATTGGGAGCTGCGAGGAGCAGTTGATCAATTTAGCAGGGTTCTGATTTCTACGGGGAGTAGAAATTGACTGGTTTGGGCTATAGGAATTAGCCTAGTGTTTCTGCTGAAATTGATTGGAGGCTGCGGAGAGCAGTTGATCAATTTAGCAGGGTTCTGATTTCTACGGGGAGTAGAAATTGACTGGTTTGGGCTATAGGAATTAGCCTGGTGTTTCTGCTGAAATTGATTGGAGACTGCGGGGAGCAGTTGATTAAGGTTCTGATTTCTACGGGGAGTAGGAATTGGTTGATTAATTGTATGTGAATAATTAATTGAGTTAGTGAAACTTTCTTTGCAAGTGGTGCAGAGAAGACTGGACGTAGCCCTTTGTGATGAACCAGTATAAAATTGATTGTGTCTCTTCTTCTTGAACCCTTCTCTCATAACCTTGCACTGCATATTGAATTAAATTGAAAGATTGAATTAATTTCTGGTAATCTTGATAAAACTGGCTTAAGTTCTCTGCTGAATATTGATGTGTGCATTGTAACTTGAATTTTGTATTAGTCTCTGATAAATCTGCTATAGCCGTCAAAGAAGTTTTGCCTATCAAATTGGTTCTTTTCTAAATTAGTTATAAATACAAGTTTCTGAATTTGTGATTTGACATAGAATTGGAACCTTGGCTGAATTGGTGTAATACTGCAGAATTTATATTCTTGTTCTGTGTTCTTGGTATAATTGAATAATTGAATCTGCATTCTGAATAATTTTCAATTCTGCATTAATTATTGGTGTTAGGAAACTTTATCAGATTTATGAATATTGATTGAAATCAGTGTAGTGCTGTGAAATTGCAATTCTGTGTGCTTGAAAAACTTCTGTCTGTATAACAAATTGATTCATTCGTGCTTCTTTGAATCAATTTATTTCTTTACTGCACCTTATATCTCTAGCACCAAGATTCATTAAAGTTTTTCAAATTGCGAAAACTATTTCAAAGGTCTAAATTGGGAAAAATCTTTCAAAGTTCAATTCACCCCCTCTTGAACTCAGCCTAAAACGTTTTCAACAATTAAATTTAAATTATCAATTAATCTATTCTATTAAATCCATACATTACAAAAGAATCAAACAATCAAAACAGAAAGCCCAACAATATTTTAGAGTTTAGCTTGAGCGAAAATTTACTCACTTGAGCTAAAATCCCCCTTGCCTGAGCAAAAGTTCTCTTGCTTGAGCAAAATTAGTCCTGAGAGCACTCCAACTCTAGGGTCATTCTCGCTTGGGTAAGAATACCTCCTCGCCTAGGCGAAAATAGTCTAGAGAGCACACTTGCTCTAGGGCCATTCTCGTCTGGGCAAAACACTTCTCACCTGGGGAAATTGGACCCGATAGCATATCTCAAATTTTCAAGTGAACTCGTATGGGCGAGAATACTTAGCCTAAGCGAGCTATGCAGAAAACAGAAGTTTCACAAATGAATCTAATAGTTCCTACTACTTCAGAGCTACCATGCATGCCTCAGATGACTAGATTGGGCAAAAAATCAACCCACATACACGATGAATGATCTATCCTAACACAAAATATCTATTTAACATATCAATGTACCATCAATTTTCAAATAACCACATCATACATGCAAGAACAAAAATCAATCAGAAAAATTAAATCACCACTTCAGACCTGTAGAGACTTTCATAGATGCATTTCACAAACCCTAAACCCATAAAACCTTAACCTACGATCACACCTAAGTCAGACAAAATGTAGGTAAGTTTCCCTTACTTGAATCACAGTGAAGGTTCCCTCTAAGAGCTTCCACCGCCTAAGCTCCTCAAGAACTCAAATTCTAACGGAGGTTTTGATAGGTAGACTCGCTCTGTTCTTCGCCCGAGTCCAATGGTGGGCTCCACTTGAAAAACTGATGAAAGACGAACGCGGAGGCTTAGAGAGAAGTGAGAAGAAAGGAAAGAGGTAGATATTTAGAGAGATAGTGGCTCAGTGAAAATAAGACTTGACTATTAGCTACTTTTATAAATACTCGTTTTCAATCTAATAATGAAATAATCAAGTGTTCATTCCAATTTTACCACTTATACTCATATGGCCATTTTTGGGTCAGAGAGATGAGTGCCAAAAACTCATTATTTTGGTGGCCCTAGTGATTAGGGAAGATCACAACCATGACTATAACTCAGACAACGACGATTCCAACCATTATCAATTGTTTGATTTTTCTCCTCCAGTGCAATAATTGGATATAGTTCCATTTTTTTTTTAATAATTACCAGTATGACGTGGGTAAAATGCAATTATGGAAGAAGAGTGGAGTAATTGTGTGAAATGAGTTTGGCGGGTTTGAGCTCTCCAAATCCATGCGAAAAACATGTATAGATATGGAAAATGAAGATAAAGGAGAGGTTGATGGTGACATGTTTGGTTTTTCAAGTGAGGCATAGTATAACTTTCATAAAAGAGAAGCTACAAATATCATTTTTCAAATAAAACAAATACATTTAGAACAAAAAAAGTTTGTCCAAATTTGTGTGACAAAATCATATCAATCCTTTCGATCATGATTCACGTACAAACACATAATATTTAAAAGACATGTGCCACACGCGTGTTCATTGATTTAATAGGAAGATATATTTTATTAAAATTTTAAACTAACAGTATAGCTCTTAAAAAAAAGAAAAAAGAGATTGGAGTGTATTATTTTATTTAATTTGCAGAGTAATTACAAGAAAATAATTACAGAAGAATGTCTTACTATCTCAAGAGTTGGCACATGATCTAGACTTGAAGCATGATTAGGTTTTCTCTAATGAGAACATTAATATTTCTTTCTTCTTTCTGTATTAAATTTAGTTTGGTGTCTTCATTCTTCTATTTATTATTATTTATGTTTTTAATATAATAATTTATATTAAAGTGGTTTGGATGACTTAATAATAATATTAAAATTTACCTATTAAATAAAATTAAATATGTATTATACCTAAATAGGTTGGTTTGGTAAAACTGAATTTAAATCATATTGGTCCGAGATTTTTGGCATCTTTTATTTGCGTTAATTATACTTAATTTTTAAAAAATATACTAAATTTAAAGGATAATCGCTCTTTTTTTCTGGACAACAATAAATATATAAGTGGGATAATGAAGTTACTCCAACTTATTTATATAAATAGAAAAGAAAAATAAAAAAATCAACCATGCAACATCAGACGGCGAAAGTTAAGAGTTCAAAGGTTGCCAAAGTTACAAAAATAAACTCAATACACTTCCAGCAGCCCACATACCCCAAGGCTCACCCAAACAAAACCAAAAACAACGTCAGTCCCAAATTAGCATCATAACTAAGCACAACAACCATCATCATACACCCAAGAATTCTCAGACCAATAACCGATACAAACGCAATCTTTATTTAGAACCAAAACAAAGCTGTCTCCCCCATCAATCATTGCCACTAAGTATTTATAAAGTCCAGATATGGATACATGTATGATACGACATATACACGCACACGTAGATACAGTTAAATTAAAATTATAGAACACAATTATAT
>Ga0123340_1005661_pt1 | contig 11905 bp, 5 predicted proteins | sample SirMexnodulemix_FD_89961 | JGI IMG/M metagenome (GOLD analysis project Ga0123340, IMG submission 89961) | Root nodule microbial communities of legume samples collected from Mexico - Siratro Mexico nodule mix | ecosystem: Host-associated > Plants > Roots > Nodule | place: Mexico: Nepantla... | reverse complement strand
TTATAATATAACTTTAATATAATATATATATTAAATAATATAATTAAAATGTAAAAGAATAGCTGATAATATGTTTATGGTAGAAAACTTCCGTTGCATAACAAAAAAAAATGCAGGTGTGTCTTATAAGAAACTACAGTATATAAAAATAGTTTTGAAATTTTAGCTTCTACAAAAAAAGATCCTGCATAAGAAAAAATAATTGAATTGTAAAAACAGCCTATTGAGATAAAAGTTATAAATTTTTAATATGAATTACTTAAAAAATAATGTGACATAATAAATCTTATAAAATGAAATAAAAACTTTGCTGTGTTGTTTAGAAAAAGTTATAGAGATGCTCTTAGGATCTAGAATGAAACTTGTGGATTGTGTGTTAACACAATCATATTTCTTTCCAAATCATCACAATTTCTTCCCACCTCACCCGTCTCATCTCTATAAAATCATTCATATTTTTAACTTCTCAAAACCCTTTTTTTTTTCTTGGATTTCATCAATGTCAATACATTCATTACTCCACTATGTTCCAACCACATTCAACAACACACATATATCACCTTACATCTCCTCCACCAAATTCAATTATTCTCTTACGTACCCATCTACTATCACACTACATTTTTCATATAGAATCCATCACTAACAATCAAATTCAGTTTTTCATTACTAAAATGTATATTTAAATATTTAAAGAATAACTTTGTCATTCATAAAACTTCTATATATCGAGCTCAAAATTAAATAAACAAATATTTGAATATTTGTGACATGTATAACGTATACAAAAAATTGAACAGTGTCTGGTACATATACATCTATTTTTATTTATTAAGGTGTAATGGTATTAAAAATGGCTATTTAAATATATATATTAGTGACTCCATATAAGATTATTGGATATACTATAACAAGTTCTTCAATCAATGACTAATGTGGGAATCAGAGAATTAAGAAAAAAATATATATTTAAACGAATATTGGTCTCAGTCCCTAAATGATACGATAATATATTGGATGTAGTGAAAAATAAATCTTTTTCATTATTTTTACCTAAAATTTTAGTGGCATGATGGAATTTTTTTCAAATTCAAACTGAGACGCGTCTTGGTTTTAATTGCTGAGTATAACATTGTGTTGTACATATTCGAAAATTGTTGATGAGTGAGTAGGTAAGATGTACCTTTCAGTTATATGGGTTGAAGATGTAAGTAGTACGTGGTTGAAGACATTGTCACATGAATGTGTATTTGTGTGCCTAACTTGCACGATAGAACCTCTCTAATAACATCACACATTCTTGTTCTACCATTTGGCTCAACACCAGCCTGTGATCACTCACCCTTCACAGTGGCCCATTGAAAGCGAGTGCCTGCTGTTGCCACCAAAACACTTCATTCAAAGTGACCTTTGCATATACTTTTGCTTTATCAAAGGCAAAATGAAAAGACGCATAGTTTATATATATATTCAAGCAATATATACCTTATAACACAGAAAAAAAAAGGGTTCAAGAATCTTTTCACCTTGTAGTGATGTTTGGATAAGATCGATGGAGAGTATCACTATACACTACAAAATTAATAGTACAGTTTAGGTAAGATTTATTAAGACATATATAGTTACTCAATCAAATAAAATAGTATGCTTTCTTGTGGCAATTTTTATATGTATTCGGCTGAACATCAAATATCATGAGTATCATCAAAGACAACTAACTTGCCTGTGTTATTATATACTTGCCTATGTTAATATATATATATATATGTGTGTGTGTGTAAGATCTCCAAATTTATATTTATTGTTCTTGTTTGAGAAATTATAGTACAAATTATTTATCATATATATGTTTCTTTTTCTCTCTCATTATACTATAAGTATATGAAGTGTTTATCACATATCAGTTTTAATATCTTTATCTTTCCTCATATCTACAAAAATCATTTTGCGGCTTAAGTAGTACTTCAATTAGTATAACTTTCTCCATTTGTTTCCAAGTGTCAGTTAATATTATTCTAAAAAATTAAAAGTACAATAATTTTTTTATTTATTTTAATAAAATATTATAAGATTGATTTATATAAAGAAATACATTATTTTTTTATTATCGTAAGAAATAATTATACAATTTATTATTTAATAATTAATGTGATTTATAAATGAAAAATCAGTAGCAACAAAATCTAAAACTTAGGAAAAAAGGAGTATTAAAATTTGAAAATAACAGTTAATATAAATAAAAAAAATTCCGATAGTCAAGAAAAAAAATATTATTTATACACTTACAGACACACGGCTATTTGTTGTAACTCCAAAGCATTTGTCTATAAATTTATATTAGTCATGGGAAAATGTTACACATATTTTTCATCTAAACTCCTATGATTAATTAATAGCATTATAATCAGTAGGTTGACTAATTGGCACACTGCATTTGACTGTCACAGAAATCCAAGTGTATTCACAGAACGATGATACTTTGACACTGTTTTAGTCTTCCTCACTTCCCAACCAAGTAAATTACTTTATTATAATATAACATTTTATTAAAAGAAAAAACAGAATTATTTTTTGAACAGTAGTGTGAAAGTATCTCTACTGTTATTCAACATGGACATCACGTGTAAGCAATGGAAATTGGACAGCTCTACTAGTATAATCATATAGTTCCTCTCTGCTATTCTGGAGACATGCAAAATACAACTACACTTCTGCATGGTCGCTTTTGTTTCTGCTTACGTTAGATCTGTGTATTAGTCCATGGTTTCAAATACTATATTATTACTCAGATGAATGACAGCAACAGATCGAAGAAAACCAAAACAAACGTTGTTTCTTTTTCACTGTGCTTAAAATAATAAAAAATCCGTTTTCATCCAAATGAAAACGTATAAAATGTTGTTAGTATTTGATTGTACACTCGGAGACACTTGGGTTTAGTTATTCATGTTTGCATTTGAAATCCTTATCAGTACTTCATTGGATTGGAGTCTTATCCCAATCCAATATCGATAGTTCAAAACTTCAAATTGTTGGGGTTTGCATGGCCTCCTAACCAATGCATATGCCAAAATACCAAACATGCGTTGTAACCTTGAAACCTAAATCTCAATGGTGTTTGGCGAAAGGCTTATAATATTTGTTTTTGGCGCATTACAATTAAATGAAGACGTACAAGGAATTAGAGAACATAACCTTGTGATTTTGCCCCTCTCGTGATCATAAACATTGTGTATGGTGATGAGGATTAGAGAGAGAGAGAAATTAAGAATATATATGACAACACCGACCTCCACCGTCATTGACTAGTTATAGTCTTGCACTACACTCATTTCATTCCAATCTCCAACAACCAAAAGTACTTACGTTGCGCGTTAATTAAATCCACGTTGTAAAACGACACATCACTCGTATCTATCTATCTATATCTATATCATGTAATGTGTTCTTCACCTTTAATTCTTCTAACTCTATCGCCCTACTTCTTTCCTAAATTATCAACACTTTTTCCGTTATCGACAACAGTGTCTCTCCACGAACCAGTACCCGCTTCTTCAGGGTTATGTCTTCGTAACATTTACACCAAACCTGGTTTTTTGAAAGTTGTAGTAAAATCTCACTCCCACCTGAATCTGTGGTGGTTCAGAGCTCAAGGAGGTCATGTTACTATCTTTCATTTGGGATATTGGAAAATACAAATTGGTTTATCAAATTATCTTTGTTTCAAGTTGGTCTTTTCTTGAGGTTAACTGGGTTAAGTTCGTCTTTTGTTGTTTTAGATTGTCAAAGGTTTTAGAAAAGAAACATGGAAGGTGGTTTTTTTCCACCTTGGAAAAACGGGTCGTGGCTGGAGCTAGCTTCAGAGGATGTGCCGGAGAGTGAGCAATTCAAACTGGTGTCGTCCTTGCCGCCGCTGGCTGAGCCACCGACACCGCGTGAGCCCATGGAGTTCTTGTCCAGGTCATGGAGTCTCTCTGCATCAGAAATCTCAAAGGCTCTCTCAGAGAAACAAAAGCAAACTTTTCTCGATACCAGCTCCGACACATTCCCAGAACCTATTTCCGCACCTCAATTAGCAGTAAGTCTCATAGTTTCAATAAAATACTAATCAAATTTGATTAAACTCCAAGATAGTAACATTATTTTATATGATATATATCATGGAATGTATGTATGAATCAACTGATACAAGTTTGTTTCAATTTACGTAGTTTGAGTTTTGATAATACATCACTTTGTTGTTATTCTATCAAATTCAATCAAATTTCTGTCTATGATTCAATCAAAATTACTTTTGATAAATGTACAAAGTAAAATGGTATTGCGAATTTGTGAAAGTAGTTCTAAGTGTTTTTGGTTCTGTGGCAGGGAGGGAAGACAGTGGTTTCTGGAAATTGTCGAAGGATGGGTGCGATTGGGAAGTGGTTACATCAGAAGCAGCATGGGAGCGCGAACGTTTCAGTTAAGAAGAAAGATCGGGCGCGTGCGGAGAACGCGCGTGTGCATTCGGCGCTGTCCATTGCGGGGTTGGCCTCTGCGGTGGCGGCGGTGGCCGCCACAGAGGACCCTCGCGGCGGCTGTCGTTCTAAAATGGACGTTGCTCTCGCTTCCGCCACGCAACTCTTGGCGTCGTATTGCGTTGAGATGGCGGAGTTAGCCGGCGCGGATCGGGAGCGCGTGGCCGCCACCGTGAGGTCCGCCGTCGATATTCAGACTCCCGGTGATTTAATGACTCTCACGGCCGCAGCTGCAACAGGTAATTGATTATTACTGATTGTTCTATCTCTATGCTTGAAAACTGTTTGTGGAAATGTGAGATATAGTGTGAAATATGCAACAGTATATTGAAATATTGATGATTGGTCAGCTTTGCGAGGAGAAGCAGCTCTTACAGCTAGATTGCCAAAAGAAGCAAAGAAGAATGCGTCAATAAGTCCGTATGATAAAGTGATGGCCGAAACGCATTGGCTTCGTGCGTTTGACGGTCAGATGTTGGAACGTCATCCACCATGTCTGGGGGATTTGTTGCAGCTCACAGAAAAAGGTAAATTCTTGGTTAATATCAGTTCATAGCATTGGAAATTTTTACTGTATGTGAAACCTGTTTCTCAGATTATGAACATTGGTTAATTTGGAATTAGAACTAGTAAAATCTTAGCTTAGTTCTCGCATTAATAAAAGACAAGCATTCGTTATACCTGATAGCTACTTCCATCCCTCTCCAATAATCAATAATCAATGCTTTGTCTTCAAGAATTGAACTCCTGACAGAGGCCTGGTTTGATAAGTGTACTTTTCTTCAGGGACTTTACGATGGAGACATGTCCATGTTTATATCAAGAAATGCCAGGTACAGTATTAAACACTGACCTACAAGCATATTTTTTTCTTGGGGTGGCAAGTTCTTTCTTATAGATTACAGACAACAATCTGATATATCTTGTTTTCAGGTCAAAATTAAGATCAAAAGTAAGCACGTTGGAGGAGCCTTCTCCAAAAAGAATAAATGTAAGCCCTTCTAACATTAAAAGCTCTTAACAACCACTTACCTATTCTTTTGCAGTTATTTATTTCAACTATAACAAGAACAATATGCTGCAAATGTGTCATCTAATTACGAATTGCTATGAATTATTTTGATAAACTACGTTTAATTAGTTGACAGTGGAAGAAATTTGATTCAAAATATGTTTGAAGTTAAACTTTCACAAAATATTTTCTTATGTTTTGACTCGTATTGCTGATAGTTATTCTCTAATTTCGGGTAACATATATGTTGTAGCAGGTGTGGTGTATGGAGTGTGTGATAAAGATAATGCATGGCCATATAGAAAAGAAAGGGAAGCATCGGAAGAGCTATATTTCGGGCTAAAAACTGCACAAGGTCTTGTAGAATTTAAGTGCCAGAACAAACTGCATAAGCAAAAATGGGTTGATGGGATAGAGATGTTACTTCGTAGGGTCAACAATGTTGAAGCAACAGAGCATTCTCTAGAATTTTTAAGTATTAGTAGCAGTACATGATTCGTTTGAATTGTATATTCCTCTAGGATCTTGAAGAGTGAACAAAACAATTTTGTCAAAAAAACAAATGCTACCTCTACAAGCCCACGTTACACAAGCAAAGAAACACTACTGTTTATATGCAGGGGTTGCTTGTAACCATCCATGTTAATAGCGATGCCAAATTAATAAGTGTTAAAACCCGTTTAACCTTTCTTTTATTTAAATTATTTAATTAATTAGCTTATTTTATTATAACCTCTTCCTTAAAAGTATTTCCTTCTTTTATTTGAAATATCGTTTAAAGTTTCTTTTAGAAATATAACAAAGCAATGAATTTTCTTGGTGAAAATATAAATAAAAAAGAATAATAAATGTAAAAACATTTATATATCATTATTGTATGATCATATAATGGATTTCAACGAAAAAGAACCATAACGGTTTATGTTTATACATATTGATTATGTTTAGATTAGAACGCAAATGCTTTCAAGAAGCACAAAAACGCTGTTTTTATAGTAATTCTCTTCAAACTTCTATAAAAATATTTAAAATACTTTTATGTTAGTTTAAAATTTTACACCAATAACACATGCTTTTTTTTCAAAAAACCTTCTTTTTATTTAATGATAACTTTATTCTTTTGATCCCTTCTTTTTTTATTTAATGATAACATGGTCGGATGCACGTCATAACCACCAATAATCGGAGTCACCAATTACTTCAACAGATTTAACTCTTTTTTAAAAAATTTATGGATTATTGTTAATCAAGAAAAGTACAGTGTGCTAAATTTGTTACTTTTTAATACAATTACTATTTTCTAAAACTCTTTCTTGTATAACGATAAAGAATATTGTACGGTATTTTAAATAAGGAAAATTTTATATGTACACCTTTCAATTATTCTTACACCCTTCTAACACTTGATAAAAAAATAATATTTTTTCTTTTAGTTGATTCTTTCCAAATTATTTTATATTTTAAGACAAAAGGGTAATTTTACGGTGTTGAGTAGAAAATGGGGTGTTTGTGTATCATTACCCTTTAAATAAATATGCTACGTTAGAATTTAGTATTCTTCAGGGTATCTTGAAAAGTGAAAATGGAACTTACTAATTTGGTTTCATGAAATTCTATTAATCACATTAAAAAAATATATATTCACTACTGATGGTTCGAATAAATAAAAATATAAAAAGTTAACAATAATAATTTTATATAAAGTTTCATTTAACTTTTTCCTTTTTAATTTGTACCAAATATCAGAATCTCCGAATTTACTTCTGTAGAATAAATAGACAAATCTTGAATGAACAACTTTAGATCCAGATTTAGGTAATTACTCCTAAAAGTTCATATGTAAGTATTTGTGCATGTAGTTTATTTAATTCTTTCTATTTGGTTGATCTTTTTAGTTGATTAATAATAATACATTTTTTTAATCTAAACTGATATGGAAATTGAAACTACTATTTGCACATGCATAAGTTTCAATTCAAATTTGTTACCAAAATGTATTGTGATATATATGCATAAGGGATAGGAAACGTTGTTTAGCAGTTAGCACAGAACCAGAAGATAGAAACATAATTGGTTTGCCCTCAAAATACAACAGTTTTATTTTCTTCATATGGCAATATTCGAAGCTCACAATAAGATCTGACAGCACTTGACAGACATTGTTTCTCAAGGTTCTTTGATTTCTGCACAAAGCTCTGCAAGTCATCTCTATGGGAAACTCTTTCAACCTGCAATGCACATTCAACCACATCATCTCAGAAAACACACGAAAAAAAAAATTAATCTCTTCGATAAGTAAATGATTATAAAAATGAATGCCCTTTATCTTAGAATTAGACAACACCAAAATTCTATTCACATCTGTAAGGAATCAGATTTTGCATGAGATAAAAACTGAACTGCTTTGAGATTTAGCTAGTACAATATTTCTTTTCCAAATATGAAAAGAAGAAAAAAATCGTAAAGGAGACTCATAATCTGCAAGAATCAAGACTAATAATTCTTGGTAATGGCATGTATACATATCATAAGTAGACTAATAATAAAATTCTTGGTAATAAATAGACTAATAATAGTAACCGGCACATATCATACATCACACCAGTGTGACTAATAATTGGTTCATTCCATCTTATGGCTGTGATAATTCTTGGTAATGACATGTATACAAGAGATTAGTAAGTACTAAAAATTTATGTTCACCATTTGTTCAATAATAGGTCCAGCATCAAGTCCTTCAGTCACAAAGTAACTTGTTGCACCGATTAATTTCACACCTGCATCAATGGCCTGCCAAGACAATAGATCATATTAAACGCTTACACAGTTGATTATATGAGGAACATATAGTCTAACCAATGAAATGCTACCTGTTTAGATGAATTGATACCCTTAAACGATGGTAACAGACCATGATGGATGTTAATTATATCCTTCCCATAACTCCTTAAAAAGGTGCTGGATAGTATCTGCAGTAATAAATCAATAAAAAGAAAGGAAAGAACAACAACTCGTGTTCATATTTAATACTCACCATCAATGCAATCAAACAGTAACATAATCATATACTATAGATGATAAATGCTCTGAGAAAAAGATTCCTGATTTCAAGAGTTTGAAACCAATTACAGCAACCAGTAATCAAGTTATTTACCCGAATATACCTCGCAAGTACTAAAAAATCAGTGTTCTGAACCAGCTCCAAGATCTCCTCTTCCCTTTTACTCTCTGCTGTTGCTCCTAAATAATGATAAGGAACACCGTGCATTTCAAGAAAACGAATCACCTCACTCTCTGGACCTCTATAATGGTTACTGTTGAATGCATCAAGTAAGCAATTAACTAAACATTGAAAGTGATTCAAAATAAACCAATTAATTAGATAGACACAAATCAATTTAGCTACGTAGTTCTGAAATTCCACCTAATTACACAAGTAATATCCACTGAGAGTCTTCCATCCTGCCATCCATGCAACAGATCAATCAAACAGTGGTCCTGCAACAATATAAAGAAACCTTTATCTTAACACACACATTGCATTACATAAATATATCTACATTAAAGGATGTTTCTTTCTTATACACATTAATGCATATACCTGCTTTGATGCGAGAATGGCAATCTTATATTTAGGATCCAGAGCTGGCACTCTTATAACAGATCTCATGGCATTGAATGTTTTAGAGATCCTTAGGAAATCCTCCTCCATTTGCATTCGTGGCCACATAACAGGATCAAAAACAAAAACACTGCAAATGTTGAAAACTGTAAATAAATTTGTTTCTGTGTGCAAAACACTACATGCATATATAAAAGATTAAACTGAGAGTACTTTCTAGAGTAGAAGACTTGTTTATTTTGAGGTACAAAAACATCAGCAGAGAGAATGTTGCCACCCCTAGTGGCAATACAATCAGATATCTTGGCTACAATTCCAACCGAATCCTATCAGAAAGACCACAATATTAGAAAAAGTTGTAAAAGGAGATTCGTGATATGCATTGCATGGGGTAATAGTATAAAACTGAACGTAGAAAAATTAGAAGCATATGGAGAATGTGGCTTACGGGGCATTGAAACACGTGGATTCCATGGGTGAGGAAGGAATTGGAAGACGAAGGGTTTAAGGGGTCAACGGATATGTTAAAGGAACTGAAATTATTATAACTGTAACTGTTCCTGTTGCCCAATCTGAAAACTTTGAGGTTGTTCCAAGTAGAACACAGTTTTCGGACGATGCCCATTTCATTTGGGTATCCAAAAAATTAAGGTATTTGGTGGGTTTGTGCTTGTCTTCACATTCCGCATGTATTAGCTTATGGACCAAGAATAATGGAAATATACGTGGTCTAGAACAATGGAAAACGACTTCAATAGCCTGCATAAACGTGGTCTGAAACAATTGAAAATTTGTTTTTCCTAAATAGAACACATACGTTTGTGGTCTAAAACAATGGGGGTTTACAGACACAGCCCACTTTATTTCTTTCTATCTGTTTATTTATTCATTTATTATTATGTGTAGTGTTTTGTAGAAAATCACGTTTCTGTTAATTATTAAGTAAAGTTCCGGTTAAGGATTCGATTTTAAAAATTAAGAAAAAAAAAGTGAAAAAAAAAACACGTAATACTAAATAAGTTTTGTTCTTTCACCAAAATTGAGGGTGTATGGAGAATTTATTTTTGGTGTAGAAAGCAATATCCAAAAATAGATATATGTGGGCTTTAAGCACAAACAAATGGGCTGAGCAGCCCGACCCAAAATTGGAGAAGCAAGTTAAGACGCTTCTTCCTGCACCTCCATAGTATAAATGTCAAAAATGTCTTTAGGTATAATTTTATATTTTAGCCAATATCCTTCACCCCTAGCTTTGTTTTATTCAGATATAAAAATGTATATTTATATAAATATTTTCTGTTATTCAAATATAAGTATTACAAAAGATGTCGATGATCTCAACATTTAGAATTTAGGACAACGATTGCAGATTGGTGGAAAAGTTTTGTTAGTGGTTATGTTTCAGAATATATCAACGTTTTAGACTGCAGAGGTAATAAAGTCACTTATTAGTTTGACTCTGTCAGAAAAACCAGTAGCTCGCGGGTATATTCTTAGGATGAAAACCATAAAAACAACAGGACTTCCAACAAGACATGCTTTCAATTTAAAATTTACAGAATTATTACAATACAAGCAGTGAAAGGAAAATTTAAGGTAGTGTTTAAAAAGCAAAAGCCAAGACAAGATGATGATCAAACGTTGAACAAAGAGGAAGCTTGAAGGAACAAACAAGAACAAGAAGTCATGTTTTAAGGGTAGGTCTCAGAGGCTGGGACAGCGGCATAGGAACCAATGAAAACATCTCCGTAAATGAACCCAGCCAAACCTCCTCCGATCAATGGGCCGACCCAGTAGACCCAGTTATCAGCGAAGTTTCCACTGACCACAGCTGGGCCGAATGAGCGGGCCGGGTTCATGGACCCACCACTGAATGGGCCCGCAGCCAAGATGTTGGCACCCACAATGAACCCAATAGCAATGGGTGCAATGGTACCCAATGACCCCTTTTTAGGGTCAGCAGCAGTTGCATACACTGTGTAAACCAACGCAAAAGTGATGATAATCTCACACACCACCCCTTGGAAACCGTTCATACCATAAGCCAGTCCATGGGTCGGAATGCTCTGTGACAGTAACCAAAAAACATTATCGTAAGTTGTTCGGTTATGGTCCAAAATAAAAGCATAGTATTTGAAAAAAATACCTTTTCGGTAACCAAGCTTAGGAGGAGACATGCAAGGATAGAACCCAACAATTGGGCAATCCAATACAAGAAACCGGTTAAGAGGGTGATGTTGCCTCCCACAGCCAATCCAAATGTGACAGCTGGGTTCAAATGGCCACCGGAGATGTTGGCCGCAACAGAGACACCTACAAAGAGTGCCAATGCATGCGCCACCGCCACTGCCACCAGCCCCGTTGGATCCAATGCAGCGTCTTTGGTAAGCTCGTCTGTGTAAAACAAAAACAACCAATCACTTCATTGTTCCTTTCTGTGTTCCCTTGTGCCATCATAACAACTCTTTTTTATGCATCCTTCTTTATCTATACTTTCACCAACACTGTTTTATAGTAATGATATATACCTATCAAACACTTGCTATTATTTAATTTCCATGGTTTAGTTAAATATGACTTAATACCTGATTAGACATGTTCATATTATTAGATTGAAATATTAAAATTTGATGATTACTTTTTTAAATATTTAATTACACTTTTAATCTTTACAAAATAAAGGTGTTGATTTTGTCCTTTTAGTTTTCTGGTCATTTTTCATCTTCTTATAATATAAATTATTGCCATTAGTCC
>Ga0123340_1005658_pt1 | contig 11908 bp, 10 predicted proteins | sample SirMexnodulemix_FD_89961 | JGI IMG/M metagenome (GOLD analysis project Ga0123340, IMG submission 89961) | Root nodule microbial communities of legume samples collected from Mexico - Siratro Mexico nodule mix | ecosystem: Host-associated > Plants > Roots > Nodule | place: Mexico: Nepantla... | reverse complement strand
TTTTTTTTTTTTTTTTTTTTTTTTTTTTTTTTTTTTTTTTTGTTTTTTTTTTTTGTTTTTTTTTTTTTTTTTTTGCCCTCTTACCTTACTTTCTTATATATATTATTATAGGGGCGCATTATTTCAGAGTTGTAAAAGATGGCTCATATTCATATTTAGTTCCAAAATCCAAATAACAATTGAACAACTTTGTATATTTTTTTAAACTTTGTTATTTTGTAAACATATTTTTCAAGTCATCTCTTCTCTGAAAGCCCTGGGAGGGATCAAGGGATCCTATTTGACTTCACTTGGTCAGTATTTTAGCCGGCCTACAGGTCTGATGTTTTCGGAGATCCTAGGCAGACGCAATTTAACTTTGCCCTAATACCTGATATCCGAGGGAGTTTAACGTTGCCCTAATACCTGAAATGTATGGAACTAACAATAGAGATCCTAGGCATGACGCAATTTAACTTTGTTAGGCAATCAGATAACAAAAAGGCAAAACACACATAATTCGAATGTTGTGATTTAGGTCACCTTCAGCTACAAGAAGATTTAGTCTGGAACAGATTCAATTTTTTGTCGACATAATTTCCATTTATGAAACCCATTTTAAAATCGTGGAGTGTATATCTTTGGCATCTTCATTGTGATCTGGACTTGAACCTCGTGTCTATTAATTTGTAGAGGGAAGACCAGATCGAACAGGATTGCGATTGTCCAATGAGCTGGCCAAGCTTGATGTTCCTGTGAAACTGCTAATAGATTCTGCTGTGGCATATACCATGGATGAGGTGGACATGGTTTTTGTAGGTGCGGATGGAGTTGTGGAAAGTGGGGGCGTAATCAACATGATGGGGACCTACCAAATTGCATTGGTTGCACACGGTATGAATAAACCAGTTTATGTCGCTGCTGAAAGCTACAAGGTATATTTGCAATTTGCTGCGTTGGACTTTATGTTAGCTTGCACTCATCGTTTTAGGAAGGTTGCTTTAATTCGGAATTTGTGTGTAATGTCTTGTTTGTTATGTTTTTCTGCAGTTTGCTCGTCTCTACCCTCTTGACCAAAAGGATTTAGCCCCTGCTTTACGGCCTATTGATTTCGGTGTACCTATTCCTTCGAAGGTTGAGGTTGAAAGGTCCGCGCGGGACTACACCCCTCCTCAATACCTGACTCTGCTTTTCACAGATTTAGGTGTTCTTACTCCATCTGTTGTCAGTGATGAGCTGATCCAGCTATACTTATAGTGATCCATGTATACCTATATCTTCTTTTTTTAGTATTCTTTACAAATCTTGGCTTCAATTCAAGATCATGTATTTTACATGAAACAATTTTGTGACAAGCACTTTCAATTAATTTGGGGTGGCTTTTTGTATTAGGGCATTGCGTATCTGTAGCACGTAATCTGTTCCTGCTTTGACTGAATTTCGAAGCATAACGAGAGTTGTCAGTGGGAGGAATAGAACTGCATTCCGTTTTTGGTTAAATGTCCTTTTGGAACGTAGTAAATAATCAAATTTTAAAACAGTCTGTGAAGTGTTGTAACGGTGTTATTCTTGATTTTCAGAGGGTGGTGAAACTTCATGTGCCTTTTAGTTTATAAACATTTTATTACTACGTCATTATTAGCAACACCTATTACTTATCGCGCCCATGATGGCCAACGCTTTGCGAATTGATATTGTTGCGCTTTCCATGGTTTTCAAGATTAATGATTATGGGTTCATGGATTAGTTTGAAGAGATTGCTGGCTTTTAGGAAGTAAACTGTTTTCAAGATTTATTTCTTATTTTAATTCCATGGAATTTTTTATTTATTTAAATGTCTTTAATTAAAAATCTTAAATGAATATGCGTAGCTTGAAAAAAAAAAAACGGAACATTGCTAAATTCAATTGATATGTAATGTAGATTCTAGTCGAATCTCGTCAAAATTCTCGGGTGTTGTTTATACTCAAAGATTGTGTAAATTGGACTTGGATGACCTTCACTAAGCACAATCATGAATAATTTTAAAGCAATAATTTGACTTTTTGAGCTTAAGAAAAACCAAAAAGAAGAAAGAAAAAGATTCTCTATGAGAAAGGGAAAATAAAATATTGTGGAGAAATGTAAAATTTGTTGATAGTTAATAAATGAGGGAATTGTGGTAACACATGTTTTCTGTATATGTGAATGTTTTGTCAGTGTCTTGGTGAATTTGATTGACATTATTGTAAGACGCACATAGACTAGGAGGTCCTACCGTTGCACTTCTGTTCACCTGGGAGAGAGAGAGAGAAAGGCATTATCACTTCACTTGAGCTGAATCTCATTCTCCATGGCTTCTCCCTATCATCTCAGCAGCATCATTCTGGTTCTGGTGTTGGTGACAGCCTCAGCGTGGGAAGAAGAGAAGAAAACATACATAGTGCAAGTGCAGCACGATGCGAAGCCTTCCATCTTCCCCACGAACAGGCACTGGTACGAATCATCCCTGGGCGAAGGCAGCTCCATAATCCATACTTACGAAACAGTGTTCCACGGATTCTCTGCAACTCTCTCAGACGCGGAGGTGGAGAACCTGGAGTCACTCTCCCACGTAATAGCCCTCATACCCGAGCAGGTGCGCCAACTCCACACCACGCGCTCCCCTCACTTCCTCGGCCTCAATACTGCCGACAGGGCTGGCTTACTAAAGGAAACTGATTTCGGCTCCGATCTCGTCATCGGACTTATCGACACCGGCATTTCACCCGAAAGCGAGAGCTTCAACGACCGCGATCTAGGCCTCGCTCCCCCCGGCTGGAAGGGTCAATGCGTCGCCGGAAAAGGTTTTCCCCCCACCTCCTGTAACCGCAAGCTCATCGGAGCCCGCTACTTCTGCGGTGGTTACGAAGCCACCAACGGCAAAATGAACGAAACACTCGAGTACCGTTCTCCCAGAGACTCCGACGGTCACGGCACCCACACCGCTTCCATCGCCGCCGGCAGGTACGTGTTTCCGGCCTCCACCATGGGCTACGCCAAGGGAATGGCCGCCGGGATGGCTCCGAAGGCTCGCATCGCCGTCTACAAGGTCTGCTGGAACGCCGGATGCTACGACTCCGACATCCTGGCCGCATTCGACGCCGCCGTGTCTGACGGCGTGCACGTAGTGTCTCTAAGCGTGGGGGGCGTGGTGGTGCCCTACCACCTGGACATCATCGCTGTGGGGGCCTTCGGAGCCTCGGAGGCTGGAGTGTTCGTGTCTGCCTCAGCGGGGAACGGCGGTCCCGGCGGGCTGACGGTGACGAATGTGGCACCGTGGATGACGACTGTGGGGGCGGGAAGCATAGACAGAGACTTCCCGGCGGATGTTATCCTGGGGAACGGGAAGGTGATTGATGGAGTGAGTGTGTATGGTGGGCCGGGTCTGAGTCCGGGTCGGTTGTACCAGCTGGTGTATGCTGGGTCTGACGGTTACTCTTCCTCTCTTTGTTTGGAAGATTCCTTGGACCCTAAGTCGGTGAGGGGTAGGATTGTTGTGTGTGACAGAGGCGTCAATTCAAGGGCTGCAAAAGGCCAAGTGGTGAAGAATGCCGGTGGAGTTGCCATGATTTTGACCAATGGACCCTTCGACGGAGAGGGTCTGGTGGCTGACTGCCACGTTCTCCCCGCGACGTCCGTGGGTGCCGCTGGAGGCGACGAAATTCGGAGATACATCTCTGTGGCCTCACAGTTACGGTCGCCCCCCACGGCAACCATCGTATTCAAGGGCACGAGGGTTGGGGTGAAGCCGGCGCCAAAGGTGGCATCTTTCTCTGCCAGAGGGCCTAATCCGATCTCCCCTGAGATTTTGAAGCCCGATGTGATTGCTCCTGGATTGAACATTCTTGCGGCTTGGCCTACTAGCGTTCCCCCTTCTGCCCTTCCTTCTGACCACCGTAGCACTGAGTTCAACATACTCTCCGGAACCTCTATGGCTTGCCCTCACGTCTCTGGTTTGGCTGCTCTTTTGAAAGCGGCCCACCCTGAGTGGAGTCCCGCTGCCATAAGATCTGCTCTCATCACCACTGCTTACACTCTGGACAATGGAGGAGGCGGAGGGACCTTGTTGGACGAGTCCACTGGGAATGTTTCTTCCGTATTCGATTATGGGGCTGGCCACGTTCACCCGGAGAAGGCCATCAAGCCCGGCCTGGTCTATGACATCTCTGCCTACGATTATGTCGATTTCCTCTGCAATTCCAACTACACGGCCCATAATATCCGAGTGATAACCAGAAAGGGTGCAGACTGCAGTGGGGCAAAGAGGGCTGGTCACTCTGCCAATCTCAATTACCCATCTTTATCTGCCGTCTTTCAACAGTATGGAAAGCAAGGCACACACATGTCCACACACTTCATTAGAACTGTCACCAACGTTGGAGACCCCAACTCCCTTTACAAGGTCACTGTTCTACCCCCTGCCGACACCGAGGTCACTGTTGAACCGGACACACTAGCTTTCAGGAGGTTGGGTCAGAAGCTGAACTTCCTTGTGAGGGTGCAAACCAGGCAAGTGAAGCTTTCACCTGGGAGTTCCACTGTCAAGACGGGTTCCATAGTTTGGTCTGATGCCAAGCACACTGTCACCAGTCCCTTGGTTGTCACCATGCACCAACCTCTTTGATCTAAAACTGGGTTTGTTTTGGAGTGGGTGTATAAATTTTGCACTTTTTCAATGTTCTTACCTTAGGACTCTTATTCTTAAGTTAGTTATTGTTATTCCATATAAAACTATGTGTGCAAACAGTGTCTAGGTTTGTAAAGTGTTTATAAAATTGAGAATGAATGAAGCAGTGAGTGTCTGTGGAAAATGTTGTGTCATGAGAAGAGGAGTAGAATAAGGGAAAGATTCGTATCCTCTTACAGCAATTTTTGTTGGATGGTTTCAGTGTGTTCCTTTACTTTGCTTAGTCAAAGATGTTTTGCAAGCACATGTGTGCAGACACTAATCTTGGATGCATATGAATCTTTGTAGGCCATGCTAATCAGACCGTGAAGCAACAATTTCACCCCCTCATAATGACCAACTAGACATTTTCCATTAATAGCTCTTTTTTTGTTTTGTGTGTATTATAAGAAAAAACATTTCATTTTCATCACTACTGCATCTTATTATCAATTTACTTTATTTTATAATAATAAATTATATAAAAAAAACATGTTAGAAAGTTGACGGAATTATATGTTTTTCCTTTTAGTGTGTGACACTTTTAAATATTACCTAAACTCAAATAAATTGAAATGAAGTTCTTCCACTTGACTTTGTATTTCAGGTTCATCTTTTATTTTAGCTAGGTTTTTTATGTTATTATTAAAATTTTATTAAAGACTGAAAAGTAATTGTGAAAGATAAAAGCTACTTTTTAAAGTTTTTTTTTAGTTTATTAACGTTTAATAACTCGGAATCGTTATATATTTTTAAGACCAAATACATATTTTTTCTACAATGATATATATTATTGTTTATGAAATTTAAAATAACAATTTTGAACATAATTGTCTCTCTAATTCTGAAGGTGTATGATAATTTTTAAATTAGTATAGGAATACAAAGAATTTAAAATAAAATTTTCCAAAAATAATATTCATATTTCACTTATATAAAAAACCATTAAAAAATTTTAGATGTTGCATGTTATGGGTGTATCAAATTAAAATTTTAAAGGACTATTTAAAAAGAATGTTATGATTTATAATAATTTTCTACACAAATATTTAGATTTTAACTAATTTACATTGTAGGAATTTAAAAAAATAAACGACTTAATGAATTTATAAGATTTGAAAGAATTTATAGGAAATATTCAAAAAAATTATAAGAGACTATAAAAATAGTAAGATTTGGATAAAAAGTAAATCAAATGTAATTTATTTTTATATTAATTGATTCTGACTACTTGTCTTTGTATTCTAGTCTCTTTTTTTTATGCATCAATAGATTTCAGCCATGTTTCTTTCAAAAATATAATCAAAATTATGATTTTTGTTATTTGGTAAAATTGAAGATTAAAGTGTGTCATTATTTATATTGACATGTGTATTTTACAGGTTTTAGTTAGTTATTTTCTAAATTTTAATTAGTATTATCTAATTTGTAAAATATGTATTTTTTTTTTCAATTTTAAGTGTTATAAGTAGATATTTTTAAATAATTTGAACTAATCTTAAACAATTTTAATTAGATTTGGTGATTATAGCTAACTTTGAATGATCTTGACAAATTAGTGACGAGATTGGAGTGTTTTATTAATTTGATTAAACTAATGGGCTAAGTTGATCAAAGTGAGTACTTTATTAACTAGCTGAGTAAGATTGATCATAATTAGCATCTTATTAATTTGGTGAAGTTGATGGATGACTTTTATCAATTTGGCCAAGTTGGTGGATGAGTTTGATAATCTGATCAAGCTGGTGAACAAGTTTTATCAATCTACCTTATTCTACTTCTCTTTCTTCAAGGCACCTGTATGTAATCAAATTAGATATATTCATCAAATTAGATATATTTAGTGGAGAGATATTATAGAAGCTAGGTATGGTAATTAGAGGAATATGGGTGTTAATTTAAGTCTAAGAAACAAATCTACGTGCTGGAAGGATTTGTGTCGAGTATGTGGTAAAGGTTTACAAGGTACTTGGTTCGATCGTAGACTCCAATGGAGTGTTGGTGATGGGCGGTGTGTTAAATTTTGGGAAGATAGGTAGGTGGATGATCAAGCTTTGGAAGAGTTGTTTCGAAGGTTGTATTCAATCTCTCAAAATAAAGATAGTATGATAAGTGACCTCGTCAACTGGGAGGGAAGTAGGACTACACGATGTCATACTTGGAATCTCAATTGGTGTAGGGAGAGGTTCGAATGGGAGAAACATCTAGAAGAAAAAATGATGACCATGATCTCTAATGTCAAATGGAATGTGAATGGGCAAGATAGGTTGGTTTGGGTTGTGAGGAACACCAAGTATATACAGTTAAGTCTTAATACAATATTTTGAATAGTGAGGATTTAATGTAGACTACTGAGATATTTCAGTTGTTATGGTGTTTAAAAATAGCGCCTGCAGCAATAGTGTGTGCATGAAGGTTATTATTGGATAGGTTACCAACTAGATATAATTTAGCAAGAAGGGAAGTTCAGTTAGGGAATATGCAATGCCCATTGTGCCAAGAAAGATTAGAAATTGCTCAACACTTGTTTAATACTTGTATTGTGGCACAACAAGTTTGGGATCAATGTTATAGGTGGGTAGGGTATGTGGTTGTCACGCATGAATCTTCACTTGTTAATTTCCAGAGTTTCTATTTACTTAGTCAAAGGCAAAATGTTAATAGAGCGTGGAAAGGTTTGTGAGTGACCATTGTTTCAGAGATATGAAATCATAGAAATAAGATGGTCTTTAAAGGTGGGGTTGTGGGTGGTAAGAAAAATTTTATTTTAGCTCATATAAAGGGTTGTCTATGACTTAAGTATAAGTTGAAGAGAACCTCATTTTCTTTTTCAGACTGACACTTCTCTCTAGTGAGGTGTCTACAATCTCTGGCATAGAAATGCTTGCCCGAGATAAGTGTAGGTAGTGGAATTTCGGGTAAAGAGGTTCACAAGTTAGTATGTTAGGTGTTTACACGGCAAAATAGAAGTTTGTTTGTTTTGCAGGTAAAAGTGGTTAGGGCGATAGGACCAAACTTGGAGCTCAAATCAACACATGTATTCAAGGAGGTGCTCAATCATATAAGGGCACATAAAGATGGTGTGAGGCAAGTCATTCACTGATGATACAAGTGTGGCTGAGTTGATCAGACCAAATTCAGTAACTAAGTTAAGCACAAGAATCATAACGAGCGTAGGAGTTTTGTCTAAGAGTGCTTTTTATAGCAGGTATAGTTATCAGTTCTTCAGCTTATGCTATATTAGGTTGGGTATATAATCCTTTCATGTTAGGTATCGATATCGGTATAAATATTATTAGTGGCACTAGTAAGCTTGGTTTAATTTCGACTTGAAAATCTGTATTGGTTATATTGGTATACCTACTGTGATGTATAAAAGTTAAAATGCTCCTTAATAGTTTCTTTCTATTTAATTTATTTTTTACTCTTAAAAAAAATTTATCAATCTAATCAAGCTGATAGAAAAGGTTGATCATAATCAACTTTTTAATAATTCTGAAAAGATATTAGAGTAATATAAAAATATATTTAAAAACCCTTGAAAAAAAATGTAAAAGTCTCAAAAAAGAAAAGAAAAGAGTGTGCTCTTGTATTTTAAAATTATTTACATAAACTAAAATAAAAAACCGTAAACTTTTCACATTATTCCACTATAATTGTCTCATGGCGTCCAGAATTTGTTTTAGAGTTAGAGGATGAAAATTTTCAACTGACCTTCCTGAAAGAGTGCCAATTTGTTTTGGTTTAATGTAATTAATTTAAAAATAATAAATTTAAGTGTGTCCTGTTCATGGAAAGAGATTTATTTTATAAATCTCATTAATATTATTTAATGTTTAAAGTTTGTATTTTCTGAACAAGTTTCAAATGCTAAAAATAGATAATTTTTTTCTTTTCTTAATAAAGTTCTAAATAAATTTATTTAATCTTGCATTAATAGACCCTATATAAGTTACATTCCTTTATTAATAGGTGACTATATTAATTAACTATATATAACTCTAGGAAAATTGGAAAGTGGTCATTTTAAATATCCAATAATCCAAACAAATGTTACACATAAACAGATTTCTCTGTTATTATTCATATGAAGAATATTCAGCAGAGTTATAAATAGTGTATGTGGATGTCTCTATTGTATTCAATAAAAAGTGAAGAAATAATTTACAACGAGCAATTAATAATTTGCTATTACTAAAAAAAAAACATGAATATTATATTTAAATTATGAAAATATTTAATTAAAAACCTAAAACGAGAAAATAGTACTTTTAAAGTTTTATTTGAATTTAATAAATTACTGCAGGTTAATTTTATCACTCAAACCTCGTGTGAAAAGAGTGGTTGTTGTGTAAGAAGCTGAGTATAAAAAGAGAAATGAGGAGTGGGTAAACTTAGAAAACGCAGAGTTGAAAAGCAAAAGCCTTCGTTTGCAGCATTCAACCAAAACCGAGTCTTTTCTTATTAATTAATTCATTTATTCATAGCTGTGTTTTGTGTTTCATCGGAGCGATGTGTGGAGGAGCTATTATCTCTGACTTCATTCCGGCGGCGGTCACGGCCAGGTCTCGCCGGGTCACCGCCGGTTTCCTGTGGTCGGATTTGAAGAAGCCGACGTCTGAGGTCATCCACTCTGACGATGACTTCGAGGCTGATTTTAGAGATTTCAAGGACGATTCCGACAGCGACGCCGACCACCAAGTCAAACCCTTTGCTTTCTCCGCCTCTTCTCGTAACTTTTCTCTCTTCTTCACAATTCTCTTTATGTTTTCCCATTTATTTCGCATGCAAAATTATCGCTGTTTACTCTTTTTTTCTTTATTCATTTTCGGAACATTTTTTATTCATGCACTGGAAATCAATTTTGTTGGTCACCGTGTGATGTGATTTTCTGGACCCTCAACTTTAAAGTGAATCTAATTTGTGGTTTTCGTTCATGGAGTTGATAACAGGGAATGTTATTTTCTAGATCTGCTAGAAACTCTTTGATTCGTTACGGATCCCGGGTTGATTTCTGGAATGATTTATTTTTCGGAGAAATGCTTCTTCTGCTTTAGGAGTGTATGTTTATCCATTTTTCGTACAAGAGTTCACTTTCGACTGATTTTAACTCAAGGATGACTTTGTGGATTTTTTTGAAATTGATAGATGTATCATTACATCATGTTGTTATTACAAGCTGTTCTGTTTCTTCGTAACACACCACTGCAACTGCTCTTTCTCAGTATATAGATAAACTACTAGAAATGAATTTTACTTTATTGTTGAGACTTCTAATATCCTCGAATGGATTTTGGGAAAAATGGAAAATTTCTTATATGATCCGTGCATGAGATTATTTTTGTTCTTTTCTTTGTTCAATGGTTCTGAGTGTCTGTTTTCCTCGCCGTGGAATGTGTTGTATAATTTTCCAATTGTATTAAAGGGCGGGCAGTGAAACCTGTGGCATTCAATGGTGAAGCTGAGAAGTCTGCAAAGAGAAAGAGGAAGAATCAATATAGGGGAATTCGTCAACGTCCTTGGGGGAAATGGGCTGCTGAAATCAGGGATCCAAGAAAGGGCGTTCGTGTCTGGCTTGGAACCTTCAACACTGCTGAAGAAGCTGCAAGAGCTTATGATGCTGAAGCACGGAGGATTCGTGGCAAGAAAGCCAAGGTGAATTTCCCTGAGGAAGCTTCCGTGAAACGTTCTAAGGTAAATCAACTGGGAAATCAGAAGACTGTTCAACCCAATGTCCACAAGTTCAATGCTGGGAACAATCAGAAGGACCTTTGGTGTCCTATGGATCTGGTGGAACAGAAACCCCTAGTTAACCCGTTTGCTGACATGGGTTCCTTCCCTGGAAGTGGAAATGGGCTCAGATCCCTTCCTTCGACTGATGATGTGACCCTTTACTTCAGTTCAGATCAGGGGAGTAATTCATTTGATTATGCAGATCTTGGGTGGAGTGAACAGGCCCCCAAAACTCCAGAGATCTCATCCATGTTTTCTGCTCCTTTGGATTGTGATTCTCATTTTGTACAGAATGCGAACCATCAGACTAACTCTCAGGATGTGGTATCTGTGCAAGATGGTTCTTTCAAGACACTATCTGAGGAGCTTGTGGATATTGAATCTGAGTTGAAGTTCTTTCAGATGCCTTATCTTGAAGGGAGCTGGGATGATACTTCATTGGAATCCTTGCTATCTTGTGATACAACCCAGGATGGTGGAAACCTGATGAATCTTTGGAGCTTTGATGACATTCCTTCCATGGCTGGCGGAGTTTTCTGAGCAGCTTTTTGCTGGCCTCCTCCCTGTGTATTTAAATAAAGCTGCACATTATTTTTCATTTTCCTTCGCAGTTCATTTTGTCTGTGTTTTTGTTGATTTTATTTCTCCCAAGGACACATCCCTGCTTGTGCCTGACAAAAATGGAATGTTATTTCCGTTTTTGTTGCTCTCTGGAATGGTTGTCATCTCTGTTGAAGATAGAGTTGAAAATATTTGGCTCTCTCAGCACGAGTGAAGTTTACTATTCACTTGTTTTTGAATTATGGGACTATATAGTTATTTAGGTGCTCTTTGCCCTGTCCTTAGTTTTAGCTTTAGGGAATCTCTACTGATGATGGAGGGTGATTATAATGTCATCTGTCAAACAGTCTTGGCTGCTGATGTTTTATAAACTCAGTTGTTTCTCTAGGGTTATATCCTCTTATGAGAAAATGTGAAGGATGAAAAGAGCACTATGATGAGCAAGTTGCAGAAAATTATAAATACTTTATTTCAGTGATTTTGTGTTAGGTTGGTATAGAAGAGATGGAGACGTTTACCGAACCAAAGTTCTTCCTTGCTGCAACTCAATCAAGAGTCCATTGCGTATATACCAGAATGACTTAAATATTGATGTTATAATCATTATATGATTGATGTAGAAATGTGTTCTTTAAACAATCATCTCCCAGCAACACACTGTCGTATGTACTGAATAAATTGTAGATGAAATTTAGAGAATATAATGACAAAAAAAATGGAAAAAAACAAAATTAAGGATAAAATATTACAGGGTACCAAATTTATAATTTAGTCAATTTAGTCAAATTTCTAAACAACTTAAATCTCCCAAAAATAGTCTTTCACAAAGGTTCTCTTAGTCTTTCTTTTTAACACATTCTATCAAATAATATTTGAGTAATGTTGATTCTAAAAACTACTTTCAGCTATTATAATGATAAAAAATAAGTATTGTCTATAGTATATTAG
>Ga0123340_1005657_pt1 | contig 11911 bp, 7 predicted proteins | sample SirMexnodulemix_FD_89961 | JGI IMG/M metagenome (GOLD analysis project Ga0123340, IMG submission 89961) | Root nodule microbial communities of legume samples collected from Mexico - Siratro Mexico nodule mix | ecosystem: Host-associated > Plants > Roots > Nodule | place: Mexico: Nepantla... | reverse complement strand
TAATAAAATATTTAGATAAAATTAAAAAAATCTGAAACATCTAATAGAGTAATCTTTTAATAAAAATTTAAAATTTAATTAAATCTTATTTTGAAATGAAACCTTTCTAAACTGTAAATACTTTTTCGTTTTCATAGGTTTTACAAATTGGAGCTATTAATCTATTGAAAACCTTTATTAGGGATCTCCATCAAAGTCCCCCAAAAGTGCGTCTAGATGATTTTTTAAGGTAGAGAGGACCTATATAATTAAAACAATACTAATATATTGAAGAAAAAAAAAAAAAAAGATGGTTGGATAACTAGGTAAGATTTACATTCCCAATGAATTTATGTTTACATTAATGTGCATATATTGGGTAACAAAAGAAAACACCTTCTACCTAATTGAATTTCACTTTTTGACAAAGATGTCTTTAATTATTAATCCCAAATAATTACGCCAATATTTCAATTAAAAAGTTAGCCAATAATTATTAAAAAAATATTTATTATTATCTAATTATAATTTATTGTATATGACAGATTATCATTTTTATAATAACTATCTTATAAACTGTATGAATCATGTTTTTTTTTTCTTTCTAATATACTTTTTTTTTTACAGTGATCTTATACAGAAATTAAACTTTATACATTGTCATATTTTATGTTTAGAAATTTGATTATGTTGTTTTTCTATGCCTCATTTAACCATTATAGCCATTAAGACATATTGATTACATTTATATTAAAATTTTATATTTTTATATACATTTCTAACCAAGTATAAGGGAATTGAATTGTACAAATTATTTCAAAATAAATAGAAAAGACAAATTTTTTAGTTATCAATTGAAGGGAGAAAAACTTCATCAAAATTTCTATATAACTTATTTGATCATATTAGGAATAATTTTTGTATATAGTCAAGGTTTATCAAAATCATTATTTGTGATGGTTACCTTTATTTTTTAACTGTAGTTCTTTTAGAATTTCTATTTCTCAATACTAATAATTTCATCTTGCAAATTTAAAATAAGTTAATTTTTTTAATCATAAGTCTAAGTTATGAAGTTTTTGCAATGATTCAGACTCTAAAATATTACATGAAAAATTGTGAGTTTTCACCTTATTTTAGAATCATCAAATTTTGATTTTTGTAACCTGAATTATGTCCATGTCCTAGTTAGATTCAAAATTCATTGAGGTTAATAAGAAACCTCACAAGAGATTGTGGGAGGGATGTCACCCCCTCCCTTTCCCGAATTCTTTTAGAATTCCTTACCTCATTTAATTTTAATTAATATTAACATATAAAATTATATATAATAAAGAAAATAAAAGAAATTGATTAAATGAATAGAGAAGAAAATTAAGCCATTTTTTTATATTTACTTTCTTTACTTGTACATTTAGTTTTCTTTTATATATAGTAAAACATAAATCCTAAACCCTAAAATATAAACTCATTATTTTTCATTATTTAGTTCTATTTTATTTCTTATATGAGGTAAAACACCAATTCATTGTTTCTATCCATTTCTCATTTGTAATTCTCTCTTCATCAACTTGACAGTGAGATGTTAGCTTCATATTATAGTATTTCTTATACATGAGTTCTTATTTCTCATGTAAAAAGAATTTTTATTTCTTATATGTGAAGAAGGTTTGGAAATATAAGAACTTGAATAGTTATATCTTATCTTTTTTATTAAGTTGTGACACTCTAACTAATTTAAGTGTTTTTTATTTTCAAAAATATTTTTGTATCAAAATTCTTTTTAAGGACATTATCATAAGTTTTTTATAAGCAATATTTAACTATTACTTATTTATCATTTATTTCTCTTTTGGTATTCACTGTCTCCAAATATAATTTTTGTTCAATTATAGATGAATTTAAGGATTTGAAGAACTGAAAGGTCATTCTTTAAATATGTGTTGTGATCTTTCATAGTTATAGTTATATTATTATGTATTATTTTTGTGTCCTATTAGTATCATATTCAAACAAAATCACAATTTAATCTTATTTAATATATTTTACCATAATTATTAATATCTTTATAATGATTAATTTTATGACAAATATTCTACAATCAACCCTAATTCTTATTTATCACTATAACTTTTATTTATTATGAATCATTTTTATTTATTAGGAATAATCTAATTCTGATCTCAAAAATACTTATAAATAAAGACTAATTTTACATAAAATGTTCTTATTAACTTTCTATAAGTAAATATTCACTTGGAATATCTACCTGGAGTTTGGTCAGCTAGACTCTACAATTACTATTAGAAGAGATATAATTTGGTTAAAGTTTAACTTCCTCAAAATAAACCCTACTTTAGTTAAGAATGTTTTAACTAAATTTTAGTATGTATGTCACTTATCACAAAAAATTAAATAAAATAAAACAATTATAATTTTGATCAAGATAAGTCTTCATTTTCCTTATTTTTGATTTAATCCATTTTTTTTCTGATTTCGAAGTAAAGTGTAATTGTAACATGATTAAGGAGAGGTGTTATTAGAAAATGTTGTACAACTTCATGATAATCAAATTGTTGGATTCTGAGAGGAAAAAGTAGAAATTAAAGAATAAATAAATATTTACATGAAGTTTAGGGAGTCATGTACCAAGTGTCCTATTATTAAAGAATATTAAAGAACAATACTTATTGTGAAAGCCGTACTTTCTGAAAATTTTACTTGAACAACCTCTTATGTCTTAATTTTCTTCAGATAAATGCTTAAGACCTTTTTTATCAAATATGTTGATTACATTTGAAGAAATTTAAAACCAGTGTCAGTGTAGTTGAAGAAGAATAGAAACAAGCAAGCAAGTGTACGTGAAGAAATAAAGTAGATTTAACTCAATATAAAAGTTTTATATTAATAACACTAATTTGATGTTTTTTTGGATAAACAGAAAATATTTGGGTTGAAGATAAAAAGCTAAAACATGCTAAGGTTTGCATTTCATCTAGGAACAGGTGCAACTACTAATTTGCGTGATCAACCGTGAAAGCATAACATAATTGTGCAAAAAAAAAAGTAATATGTCTAAGAAGAATTTTAGAAATGACACATATGGAAAAGCAAAGTATTTTCATAAAAATAATTTGCAAAAATTTATCATTGTATTGAGTAAAAAAATTATTTTCCATAAGTTATTCAAACACATTGACATACAGTTTCAAAATATATGGAAACTAATAACCCAAAAAAATATGAATTAATCAGTTTTTCATTGCTACAGAACAATATTAGTTAAAATTAAATCATCCCATAAGTGTTAATTTTACATTAAGCTATAGCACTGCTTGTTAATTTTTGAAAGGTCAAGAATTACTGTGTTGAAATGTAGGTGCAATAGTTGCTCAACCTAAGGGCAATACAGCTGATTTCTATTCCTTTAACATCAAGAATGCAGTTTTATTAATATTTATTGTTAAACTTATCCTATAAAAAAGACAGTAACCTGTTGTATTTGAAAATCAATATGGGAAATTTCAATCAGTTGCATCCACTAGTGAGGGAATTTTCTTTTTGTCCTTTTTTTTTTTATTCCATTGTGCTTGTGTGGTTTTTAATTTTATTCCATGGTTTTTCTTACTAAAATAATTCCATAGTCAATAAAATACACATTTTAGCTCAAAAGTTTGAGAAACTTGTTTTCAACGAATATTCTATATGTCCAAAACAAAGAATCCCTAAACTCTTTCACACCTCTCATTTGCAGGTTTCAAAATGACTCAAAAGATTAAAAAAATTCACATTTCAAAATACTCACTCAAATCAAGAACTTTACTATTAGAAATGTTCCTGTACATTCAGTCACACACTATCTAAGAGTCAAGAATTTAAGTGTATCTTCTTCTTAACTTTAAAGTGTATAATAAGTGATTAACCTTAATAATATTATGAATAACTTATCTTAATCTCATAATTAACTAGCTATATTCTCATGATCTCAGATTCATCTTTTAAATCGTGAACCATGAGATCAATATGGCATGTGCAGACAGTATGTAGCATCCTCTGATATGTTCATTTGTTTGTTAGTATTTTTTTCTTTTTCTGTTCTCATAATCTTTAATGTAAATTTAAAAAGCAATGACTCACACTTTTGTAGGACGTTAATTTAAACTGTTGTTTTTGTCAAAATATTCCATAGATTCTCATGATTCCTTGTTCCAAATCCAAGCCGACATTGGATTGACACATCACACATCACACACCATAAACCATGCACCTGACTCTTCACAGTACTAGATTGCAGCAACCGTATAAAGACATAGACTTGTTGGAGATTGGAGCCACTATTATGATTTTAAAAGATACCCATTTTGAAACAATTGATAACACTGTTACTAACGTAATTAATCCATCAAATTCTCACTAATCCCAAAATTTAAATTTGAAATCTGAGGCTCAGTCAAAGGTGGAATTGCTGATTATGAGGCTCTCTGGGTCTGTGTCCAATACATAGTAGGTACAAAAGTTAACAACTTTAACCCGTGCCACAGTGCACATGATGGAATATGAGCATGTCACCAGCACCGAACAGAATGACCCTTTCTTAGAGCTGTAAAGAATATGAATTATTGAAAAGATGTTTAAATGGTCTCTAATTATTAGCAACAAAAGTCAAAAGAAAAATGGAGACTCAAAAATGAAAAATGCATCCGTCACTTTATCAGGAATAATAACAGCTAGGTAGGTTCAAATATGCAGCAGGCTTAGGTGGTGCTACATGTATTAATGTACCAGTCTCTCACCCTTTTTTCCTTTTACCAAATTTCCTTTAAATTTGTTGACATAATTAAAAAAAAGTGCTTGTGTAATATCTTTGATTGTTTTTTTTGTTTGAAGTTTTTATCTTTCTGCAGCTGCACCTATCTACACCCAGTATGGGGGTACATAATCAGTGCTATTTTATGACATAGATCACATCAACCAAATACCCCATATGGAGCTTGGTAGGTGTTGGAGGATACATTCATAATTGAAACTTGAAAGCAACCTCTGCCAATGAGTTTCAATTTCTTTGTCTGCCTCCCCAAAACCAATATGGTCCCACCATGATATGATCACATGAAGAGGAGAAAGAGGAACAGGTAGCTAAATATAATTTGATTCCAAAAAGTACAGGGAGCTGGGCATGCACTTTCATTGTGTGAATGGGTGATTAGATTTGGCCCAATTCAAATATAACGGCTACAGGTGTAATCAAAATAATAATAGTGAAGAGCCCTCTAGAAATCAAGCCTCTTCAATTATCTTTCCCACAAATTTAGTTTCACAACATTCAAACTTCACATCAATTTAATTTTAAATCTAAAAATGTTCCTAGTTTCAGAAACTGTGAGTTAAATATTTAACACAGAATTTTATCATACTGTTTAAAACCATTCTAGAAAGGAAATTAATGTGTCGGCATCTTTAAAATAAAAGACTAATTTGAATATTTGCTTACTGAATGAAGGCACCATGCTAATGCTACGCATCAAGTTAATTACCATAGATAACTTGAACTTAATTTCTGAAAACTTCAGATCTCTGTTTCATATTAAAACTTGTAAGATTATACAATTTCAGATTTTTTTCATTTCAATTTTTCCAAATATCTTTCTTTTGGCCCCAGTATTTGAATGTTTCCCTCTTGTGTGGTTGAAGATAATTGGCCATTTCATTGTCGGTATTCCCCTAATCGATGACCTTGCTTTACTCTCTATCCTTATAATAGATATATGAAAGGTGGAGTGCTTCAAATCAATTAGTTTTCTTTCTTTTAGCCAATGCAAACTTTCGAAGTTAAGTGTGAACAATGAAACTAAGCTGAGATTTCTTAAATAAAATTTCATATTTAAGAAAAAAATAAGAATATCCCACATGTATAACTTCACTACTATCAGCCTCAACGTGAATTGTTTATTGAAAGAATCTGTCAACTAAGATCAGAATAGCAGAGTATCTCCAGGAAACAATAAAACCATAAATAAAAAATAGCATCTCTAATGTATGTACAAAGAAATCCTACCAAAACAGGATCATGAATAAACTAACAAACAAGAATGCAACAAGTGAGGGAATCAATGCAGAGGCCGAAGAATTAACTATCTGAATGATAAAATTGCAAGTGGGTGTTGAGATATTGTCCGTAGTAATTTTGGCCAAACCTTGAAAATTGCAGGCCATGGGGTTCTGATTTTGCACCTGGAAGTACATGTTAAAGGCATATGAGGCATTGCCATTAGCATCAAGGTTGTTGCAAGAGGATCCGTATCCAAGTGCAGTGCAATCTCCAAAGGTGCAAGCATAGTTGATGTTATCTGGAAGACTGGTTAGATCCTTGGCATTAGGATTAAACATGCACCACCTTGGAGCAAGGTACTTCACATTCTGTGCACCTATGAGAAGTTTGTTTTGGTTCTGACCAGAAAGGTCCATTGGGAACTTGGGTTGTCCATCATATCTGAATATGCCCCAGTGGCGTTCAAAGTTTCCCGGAGCAATGCTCTTGGCATCCTCATCAATGAGTCCAAAGAGATAAACTTCAATGTGTCCGGGGCGGAGCGGCGTGCCCTTATTGCCTGCAAGCCTAGGCAGAAGGCCATTATAGAACCTCAAAGCATTGCCAACATTGGCATTCTTGTCTCCTTCTGTTGGCCACCCTACTTCCCCCACCAGAATAGGCAGGTCTCCAAACCCCACTGATTTGAGAGCAGCAACCAAGGTATCAAAATTTGCATCAAACACATTGGTGTATGGAGTACCATTATCGTTTATCGGATTGTCTATGCCGTCAAAGAAGGCATAGTTGAAAGGAAAATTATCGTTTCCATAAAGACTTAAGAAGGGGTAAATGTTGACAGTAAATGGTGCACCATTCTTGCTGAGAAATTGCACTATCTGGGTCATGAGACCACTGATATCAGGCCTGAATACTCCTGCAGATGGAACAGGATTGTTTTGTGGAGACAGATACACATCTGCATTCAAGGGTACCGTGGCCTTTACTGTGTCTCCAACACCTGCTTCGTTAAGGGCATTTTGAATGTTCTGCAGAGCAGGAAAGGTGATATTCAAGAATGAATTGTTGTAGGATTTCAAAAATGGCTCGTTCCCAACTGCTACATACCTGCAAAAGAATATAGATATAATGCATAATCCTAGACTTGAATAGGTCAAAAGGAAAATCAACATTGGCAGGGAAAGAAAGTATACATTTCAATGCAAATTACTGTTTCAAAAATCAAAATTGACAGAAGGGTTTTAACCCCAGAAGGGCAGTATTTTAATGCTTACTACCACATATGGCTGTGATATTTTTGAACATTTACTTAGCAAATCAATTCTTCAGAGTTTGAGCAATCCAATGACTACAACGGACTTTACTAATGTTGCTAGTTGTGTTATAGACAAGATTCTACATACCTCCAAATTAGTCCCAAAAATATTTTACAAGTTTGCGTAAGAATGACGAAAATTAGCATTTCAAGAGTTGAGATAAATAATATTGAATTTCCATCCAACAAAGCATAACATGCGGCGTTTAATAATATAATGATAAACCTTTTGCATCTAAGAGAAATGTTCAAAAAGTCCCATTATTTAGACCAGAAACTTCTAACTCCTTTAATCTTATTTAAGCTTCTCGTTAACCAATGCAGAACTGCAAACCACAGCACCAACAAACATACCCTAGAAATATAAGTTATCTTTGTTCTGTTAGAGATCATGTCTAAACTTGGAATCATTTTTAAATACATGTACACACAATGATACATGCTCATACCAAAATTCCTCACATCCATTGGCTACTTGCACATATCAATGGGAATTAAGATGGATGGTTAGATAATGTGTGTCCTGTGTGAGAATTTTGACACTTTCTAGGATGGAATAATTATTCTTAGAACAAATATCCTTCTCCTATGCCACATACAAAGTTACAAAGGACTTATCTTGCACCACTACCAAAAAAAAGGAATCTAATTCTGGGGAATCGCTCAATACACAGAGCTTCCCTGATAAAAAGAAAAGACAACTTTTGGTTCACTTTTGAAAGATTCCTTTCACGCTTTTCCATGGTTGGTCCCTAAATTAATCAGCAAAGAAAATACTTAATATTATTATAATCATTATTCTCAGGTAGATTGCACCAGTAACAAACGCTCCTAATGTGAATGATACAAGATTTTCCCAGAGGAAAAGCCCAAGCAGGCCACCATTAAGCAACATCAATGCCAGAACTAAAAGCAGTAGGGCAAACATAAATTCGCCAAGAAATCCAAAACAGAGAATCAAGGACTTGGCATCAAATGCACTTGTTTAAAATACTCAAATAAACCAACAAGTAACAACCACACCATATACCAAATAACCTCTAAACTTCATTCGAAAACACAAGAAAAAGTAAGATGAAAAAAAAAAAAAAAGTGTATACAATAACGACAATCAAGTTTAAACCTAAGACTTGGTGCAAACTACACACCCTAATGGATTTAAGGAAGCCCAATTTACACAATTGATTTAGAATGATAACAATTGAAGCAGTTAACTCAAATGGAAAAAAAAAAAAAAACTTAAAAAAACTCACTTGATGTTAACACCCCCATTGAAGTTGTAACGCGTGACGTTTTTCTTAACCCACTGTTTGGCCCTGCCAAAGTCATTCATCTCAGCAAGCTGGTTATTAGGGATAGCCACCATGACTTCAATCCCAGTTCCAGCCAAGGCACTCATGGTGGAGTCATCTGCATCAAAAAGCTTCACTTTCTGAATCCCATTGTCCTTCAACATCTGAACCACCGTGGCTGGTGGCAACTTATGTGTTGCTTGGGTTCCCCAATTCACACCAATCCCTTCCCCACACCACCACATCATCCCCACCACCAACACCCATCTCAAAACCCAGTTTTTTTCCATTGCAAGAGCAACAAAAACTTCTCCTCACAAAAAAATAAGATTTTCCAGGAAGAAGAAAACCAAAGGGAACACAAAAAAGAGGAAAAGCTAAAATGGGTATGTAAGTGGTTAACAAAACATAAACGGAAACTCTCTTGTTTCTATATGGAGAGTGGGGGCAGCAGAAAGCAACCGTTTTTGAAAGTGAGGTTGGAAGAATGAGCGAAAATTTCAAAACTTTTTCACACACGAAGTCACGATCAATGAGACGGTGATAGACCTAACAGGGTGAAAGATCAAACCGGAATAAACAAATAAAAAAAAAAAAAGACAATAAACGGAAGAACAGTATATAAAATCACAATCAACAAAAGCTTGATATAACAATATTTGTAAACAAAACCCCCCAAAAAAAGAATAACTTTTTTCCTTGTTTTCTCTCCTCGGTCTCTTATTGGTTGTTTCTTCTGACCCAGAGAAACAGAAATGTGATGTCCTGAACCCAGATAGATGAACAAAAGCAAACCAGTTTGAGAGAGAGAGAGAGGGAAAGAGTTTAAGGAGTGAGAAGAACAATGGAAGTTGTGAAAAGGAAAGTGACAGCCAAATTCCCACACGCTTTTTAATTACTATTATTATTGTGGGGGCAACCTTAACCGCTGTTCTAGATATAGCTATAACGGCTAATGACGGGAGAAGTTGAAGAGAGAGAAGATTTGAAGAGTAAAGAAGAAGGGATTAGAGTTTGAAGGAGAAAGGTACCATGATGATCATAATAATGAAATTTAAGACTATGAAAAGACAAGTGTGAGATATTGATGAGAATGACTAAGCCTTTTGATTGAAGAAAGGATTAAAAAATTGCCATTGGCAAGGGTTGATGGTAAATTTATTTACTTTATCATAGGGTTTAGTTCTTTGTAACTTCAAGTCACAGTGCATTAGTAAGTAATTGAGTTCTCTAGAAAGAATAATAGATTGAGCTTTTAAAAGATTATTTTGACATATACAAATAAATTGTATGGAAAAACTCTCTAATTAATTTTGCAGATATATTTTCGTATATAATAGTTTATTAAATATTTTATGATTGATTTTTTTTTCATTTAGATTTTAGTGAATTTATTTTACGAATATATAAGATTTAAAAAATTCTATAAATTTTAGAAAACATTAAAAACTAAAGTATATGGTTTGGATAAAATAAAGTTAATACAATTTTTTTTCTATCTTTTAATAATTAGATGGTTTTAACTTTGTATCCTCGCGTACTAGTTATTCATATATTAGCATTTTCTCATTCTTATTTTGAAAGTTTAAATTGATAGAAACGTTTTTAGAGTTTAAGTGAAAATAATTAATAGATGTGATATAGCGTTATGATAAATGATAAAATGTTACATGAAACTCGTATAAATATTTTTAAAAAGCTAATCATAAAAAAAAATGGCATATCTAGTTCTCATGAACTTGAGATGCCCAGAATTTGAGTTTTGAAAAATATTTAAACTTAGTGAGTATAATAGTTTAATCTAATAACTTGCAAATATTGAAGTATTTAATATATTTTATATTTTACGAGTAATATATAAATGAAATTAATTAACAGAATAGAAAAAATATAATAAAATAATCCAACAGTATAAATTTTTTAAAATAATGTATAACAAACTACATAAAAATAAAAATATATAAATAAAAATGGTATTAGAGTTATTTATTAGAATGAAAATGGTATATTCAAAGAAGTATTTATTAAAATTTTTGAAGTTAACATCTCACATTTATTATATTATTAATATTTTATTATCAGTTTTTATCCAAATATATTAATTTATTTGTCAAAATGTTACTATTTATTAGAACACAATAAATCAGTTACGTTAACCATTTTTGTGTGTATATTTATATCAATTAGAGTCAATAATATTTTATTAAAATATATCTGCTTTATTTTTTAAAATAATATATATATATATAGTGGATATATGCTTATATATTATTTTATACTCCTTGTGAGTAATTAAATGAGAAATTACAAACTAGCCAGCTTTTTATGTTTAATGTATATTTTGAATTTTAAAAGTCTTAATTTATTAATTTATTTTGAGAAATGTTTATTTTAATTTTCTTGACTAAAATGTTAAATAGATTAACATATCGTTACTTGTCAAGTCACAGGATAGTATGGTTCAAAACATTATTCGAAAAAGCTTCACTTATAAAACTTATTAGAAATTACAAAATATTTTACCATTCATGGTAAGTTTACCGGATTTAAGCAAAAATAGTTGCCATAAAATATACTTGTAATTTTAAGAAAATTGAATACTTTTAAAACATTTTTTTCATAACATGTTTTTTTATTGCTTAACATTTATTAAATAAAAGAAGTAAGAATCACTAAATTTATAACTTCTAAAAAGTTTTTAAAAAAAAGTGTGATGTGAGATTTCAAAAAATAATATTATGGGGTCTGTTTGAAAGAAAGTGATGATAGTGTGAAAGTAAAACAGCGTGGTTCCTCACGGGCAAAAAGAGGAACTCATAAGATCCATTTAAGATATGATTTAGTGTGAAATATATTTTGTTGACTTTTTTTCACATTTTGTTGACTTTTTTTCGCAAACAAAATAGTAAAACTCAATTATCACGCCACGCGTCATACATTTCATAATTCAATTTTTTTTCTATTTTAAGCGATTTTTTTTTTTATTTTGTTCTCTATAATCTATAATAAATTTAATTCTTTCCTTTTTTTTGGTGTATATATATTTTATTTCTCTGTGCGTCCTTTAATTTATTTTAAATTATTTTGTTTTGTTATTCTCTCACACGTTTCATATAATTTTTAAGTTCTTTACTTTTTTTACTTTCCATTTCTGAATAAAAATATTCCTTCTCTTCTTACTTACATATTTTACTTTCTAATATATTTTTTAATTTGTTTTATTCATTTCTACAAGGATCAAAACTTATTTTCCTTTTATTTTTTGATATTTTATTT
>Ga0123340_1005655_pt1 | contig 11912 bp, 4 predicted proteins | sample SirMexnodulemix_FD_89961 | JGI IMG/M metagenome (GOLD analysis project Ga0123340, IMG submission 89961) | Root nodule microbial communities of legume samples collected from Mexico - Siratro Mexico nodule mix | ecosystem: Host-associated > Plants > Roots > Nodule | place: Mexico: Nepantla... | reverse complement strand
ATAATGTCACAATAATGTCACATCGCATCCCATTGTTCACGGTCTATAGGAATTTAATGGTGGTTTTGATTTGTAGCGTGACCTGCCAACTATAGCTGGATTTCAGAAGCCCAAGTGGAATAGTTAAACCTTTCCATCTTCTTAGTACTAACAATTTGGTTGCAAAGGATGTGAGAATCTTTTAGGAGGTTGATGTGGTGTTGGAAGGCACCTTTTCTTTCTTGAAATTTGGAAAATAATAATAAAATAACCTAAGAAGAGAGGGTAAAAAAGTCGCATCTGAGGGCACATGGATGGGTGTTTGGACTGTTGGATGGATTGGTTCCACACGATCTCAACCCCATTTGCACTGAAGAAAATGGTGGTCTTTGGAATCTATTGGAAAACTCACTGGAGGTGGTACTGGTGCAGTGAAGTTGAACCTGGAGAAAGGTTGACAAAAGAAAAATCTTTCTATGACAGTGAGTTTGCCAGACCTACACAATTTTGAAAGAGGCTCTAGATACTAATTAGAAAGGGGACTTTAAGCTTAATCTCAACCTCGCAAAATCGATTTTCTAAGATAAGACTTGCACTGACTTATATATGATAACTTGGTCATATCTCTAGTTGATGTTAGATTTCTAACAATATTCATCTTTCCATGATGAAATTACACTCGAGTTTGTAATATGTAATTAGGCAGAAGTAAACTGTATTTATAAACATGTCATTACTTTAATGTGAAGTCTTGTCATTGCGTCCACTATATCTGATGTAGCAGTTGCTCTATTATGTGCTATTCCACTACAGCGTTTTGGAGTTGGCAGGTCCACTCTGTTTCCAAGGTTCTTCCTTTTGTGTAAGCAAATATATTTTTATAATTTGGTGTGTTTGGTTGGAACATATAACAACAACAAAGGTCTTATTCCATTAGGTGAGATTGGCTAGATAAATTAGCAGATGCCCATATTCTTGGCTAAAGAGGCTAAACTAAACCCTTAGAGATATTATTAGTCAGGACATGGCAGATTTTTTCCTAACTGTCATAGGAAATTTTGTGAAGGGGAGGCCCAGCATGGTGGCACCATTGGCCATGGCCAGTTTACATGGCGGGAATGGAATTTTGGCCTTCTGGCCTATTTTACCACCCACTACTTATAACATTGTAATCTAATGTATTTTCTTTATGTGTGCTTTCGATGCCCTTTGTACATATCCAAACTGTTGATTGATTTTATTTTTGTCTTTTCCTATTCAGTGCTCCCCCAATATCTCCCTTTTTACAATCATGTGTACCATGTCCTTTCTTGTGTGGGCATACATCTGTTTGCTATGTTCTCATTTCTGCCACCTCTTGTCTTTTTTAAAGCCCAACATTCATCATATGAGACCTATCATTATTAACATGTTATACATGTGATGACAGAAGAGTATAGACAGAATGTGGGTACTGTTGTAACTTGTAACTCGCTCACCAAATGGTTCAGTTGTAATCAGTAGAATAAATAGTGTTTAGTCAGAGGGGAGAGGGGTCGTAGTTGTAGACTTCAATTGGAGAGTTTCTAGCACCATGCTGCTGTCAACTTTTTTAATGTACTTCAATGACACAAATGTGCCTGTTACCTATTTAATTATTTTTTTTTTCAATTTGGAAAAAATCTAAATGATAATAAAAATTAATATTAATCTAGGACCCTTTGTTTATGCCTTGGATTATTTGTTAATATTATTTTCATTTTCGATGTATATAAAATATTGGTAACTTTAAAGTAAAGATAATATGGAAATAGAAAAGTTATCACTCATTTGATCTAACCACTTTGCAAACGATCAAGAACAATTTTTCAACCAAGACTGGTCATTGAACAAGTAAAACATTGGTTCAAGGTTCATCCATGGTGAAACTGGTATTAATAAAGTAAAACTAATAAATAATGTATAAAGTAATATTAAAAGAACATAATACCATACCTTTATAACACTGAAAGCTAAAACATAACTGTATAGTTTTTAACATTTAAAGTACGTACAAAACCTGAAATAAAATATATCATGATACTTAAGTCAGGTTTCAATGATACACGTCAACATTTATTAACAATATTAAGTATAGGTTTAGAATAAACATTACAATTATTTTCCTTTTTTTACGAGAAAATCAAAATGATGATGTATTAAGCTTTTTCACATTATCTCGTGAATTGGTCTTGTCCTGATTTTTACAAGATTTACTGATTTTTGATAGGTTTTCTAATTATTTTTTTGGTTTTTCTCGAAGTCAATTTTTATGGTTTGTTTGAACTTGTCACTTGACTGGTTCACCAGTTTCAAGACTGATCAATCGGTTCGGTGTAGTTTTCAAAAAATTGATCAATAACTTTATTTCCATTCCACAATAAAATGTCTACATAATGAAATCAATGTTTTATTCCATTTTGTTTTGTTTCAATCCATTCCATTTTTTTTCCCGATTTGTTTCATTTCATTTCCCTCTGACCAACTAAAATAAGATCGACTCTTTCCACTATGAAACATAGTTGGATCAATAATGTATAGATGGGTTGTTTTTACCTTATAATGCTTAATATTGCTTTAGTAGATATTGGAGAAATTTACATTTGTTGTTCTCAATATTTTCTACAGTACTTATTCTATGGTATTTTAATGTATTTACGATGCAGAGGGATCATTCTAAGAAGAGATTGGATAGTCATAACTTTGAATCTAATGGAATTAGTGGTAAGCTCCCTTCTTATCTGATAACATGTTTAGATTTTTTTGTTCTTTGGTCAATATTATATTTTGTCATGTTTGACAAAATCAACTGTCCTGTTTTGAAGGTTTGTATGGGCAGCATAGTGTGAAGAAGATCAAGACATCAAAGCAGTCCCTTGATAATTTTGACAATGTTGCTCCAATATCTAATTCTATTCCCTCCCCTGCTGCTTCACAAATGAGTAACATGTCTAATCCTAGTAAATTTATTAGAATCATTAGTGGTGGACGAGATAGGGGCAGGAAAGCCAAAGCACTTAAGGTAATTTTGTTGGGAACTCAGATGGTTGTGTGGTAGCCAAGTGTCTCTTGTCACTGTACTGATTGATTTATTTTTCATTTTTGTTTTACTGATTATAGGTTTCTGCGGGACAGTCTGGTTCTGGAACTCCATGGTCACTATTCGAAGACCAGGTTGTTTGCTGTTGATAGTTATCTCACTTAACTCTTACTTTTTTGTTATACATATTTCAACTTCATGACATGCATTAAGGGGCATCTATTCTTATCTGTTGCAGGCTCTTGTTGTCCTGGTGCATGATATGGGTCCAAACTGGGAGCTTGTTAGTGATGCTATCAACAGTACTATACAATTCAAGGTAACTATGTGCTGATATAGTTACTCAGATAGGAAAGGTGCTATGATTGCAGGGCATAAATAAATCTACAATTATCTTCAATTATTGTTGTCACATTCTATAACAAAGTGCTCATCCTAAAATATAGTCTCTTTTTATTGATATTCACCAAGATTGGAAAGCTGATAGAGATTCAATGTCTCATTTTAATGCTGAGTAAGAACAATTCTGTTAAAGAATGGTTATGGCCACCATGGTGGTATGGTATGCCATTTTGTAGCATCTCTTCCATCTTCCATGTCACTTTTAATGGCATCATCTGCAATTAGTGTCTGCCTGATATTCATGTGGCATTTATGGCATGTGTGTCGCAGCTCTTACACGACTGTAAGAAATTTATTAAAGAAAAATAAGGAAGTGTTTGGGTTGTGTGACCTTACCAGACCACAGGCCCAATATTAATCATAAGAAAAAAGAAAAGAAGTTTGTGCCATGTATCTTATCCTACCCAAAGCGCAAAATGTTTAACAAAACAACCCTAATGAAGTCTCGTATTCTTGAGATACAAAACTGTGACCTACTAGCCCAACACCTGTACCTTAGCAACTAAGGGAATTCTTCCAGTGATAACCTCAGCAACAACCATCTACAACAAAATTGATTTCTCCTTTTTAAATTCTATTTTCTTTCAGTTGTCTTACATTTTTTCTTGCACCTTGTTTTACAAATATATCAAAAGATGAAAGAGAGAATTCAAAACTTTTCTTTCTTTTCTCTCCTTTATTTCTCAGCTATCTTTGTCATGGATTATGATACAATTTTGCAATATTTCCAGTGCATCTTTCGGAAGCCAAAAGAGTGTAAGGAGCGTCACAAGATTTTGATGGATAGAAGTGCTGGGGACGGTGCAGATAGTGCTGAAGACTCAGGATCTTCTCAGTCTTATCCATCTACACTGCCTGGAATTCCAAAGGCATGGATACTTCTATTATTTATTTCGTATTATGCCTTATATTAGTGGATCCTCATTGTTGGAAAAGTTTTCAACTTTGGTTGGTTATTTTCTATCTTTAGCAGGGTAGTGCCAGGCAGTTGTTTCAGCGTTTGCAAGGACCAATGGAGGAGGATACTCTGAAGTCTCATTTTGATAAAATTATCAAGATTGGGCAGAAGCAACGTTTCCACAGGAATCAGGTTTTAAGCACAAGCTTTTATGTTAAGTTGTTCCTAATGTTCAAGACATTTAAAGATGGTATACCAATCACATTTATGACTAATTAAATCAGGTGGTTAGTGGTTAATTCAATTAACAATTGACGAACTTAATTGATATACAGTTGAATCTGAGTCAACTTCAATGGAACGATGGTTGCAGTTCTGTGAAAGTGACATTAAGATCTGTTTTATTACATCTTATGATTTGAAAAGCGGACTGGACTGGTTGGTTCAGCTGGAAATTTGGTCATGCATCCAGTCCAATTAAACCAGCAAACCTCCCTGTGAAAGAAATGGTCTAAAAATTGGTGAACCGGTAAAAACTGGTCATAACTGGTTCAAATGGGCAATAAGTTTATTTAGTCTTTTCAATATTTTTCGATTGAGTTTATATTGCAGTGTTTTATTCTTAGTTTTTAGGAATGCTAAGATGTTCCGTTTCTTTGATATTATTCGTATCTATTATCAACAATGATTCAATGACAGTTTGACATAGTTTATTGAATAATTGGTTCAATGACCTGTTCAATTGTAAAAGCATTATGGACATTCTTGTACAAAAACTTGTTGCTATGATTTTAGAAACCTGTACTTGCATTACCTTGACATTTGACTATTCAAATATTTTATCCTTTCCTGCTTTGTTATTGTTGGGAGCCTAGAGCAGAAAAAAGGAGAGAAAACTCTCTTGCAACGGCCTCTCCTTTAAAGGATTTCTCCTTTCACGAAGAACTATGTGTCAACTTACAAATGATAACATTTGAATGCATTCTGTATCATCCACGCCAATTTATTTGTCACTTACTACAACTAACTAGTATTCTAACTATCCTTACTTGGTCTTCCCACAATGCAAAGAATACTCTGCGTCTCCTAACAGTCAACTTTTCTTCTAAAGGTTGAATGGAGCCAACTGATAAATTGCATGATACTGTTTCCCTGAAACTTACGTGTGCTGTATCCCCATGGTTGCATTTTCATTCCAAGACACGTCTTCTGTCGAAAGACTGTCACTGAAAGTCAACTGAAACCCACTGCTGTTACCTGTTGTTTCTCCCTTGTCTGAGTTCAGTGCTGAGCCAAATATGCTCTTGATTGGGCTCAATGCAGCTTCAACTAAAATGGTGCTGGGTGAAGTTGTTCCAATTGAGTCTGAGTGTTGTTTGAGGTCCATTCCTGGAGTCCAAAGCAAATCCAATTCAGGCTTGTGGGGGTTTCCGATTTGAGACTAACTGGTCCGAGACTTGGGACTAATTTCTACTTATTTATTACTATCTCAAACAAACTAATATCCTCCCCCTTTATGCAGTTATAAGGTTAACCTTTTGAGAATTGGCCTTTGCCATATCTATTTGATTTATGTCCTGGATGATTCCAAGAGTGCAGTTATTTCTGAGGATGTTGGACATTTAATTCTAAATGCCATTTTTTTAGTTATGATTATAATATGTGATTACCTGGCAAACATCGTAATTTTTTTGTTAACCTACTTATTTTCCTGTGCCCGTCCCTTCTTTTAATTTCTGACAACTAATTTGTAATGTTTTTGTTTTGTATGTAGAATGATAACCAACCATTAGTACCTGTCCATAATTCGCATGTGTTTGCTCTTTCCCAAATCTGTCCAAACAACTTGAATGGGAGTATTTTGACGTAAGTTCTATTTGTTTTATATGGAGGGAATCTACTTTGAAGTTTGAAACTTTGAATATTATTAAGTTACTGTGTATTCTCATTTAGCACTGTATGGCTTTTATTGTAATTTTTACATTCTGACTGTACATTGTTATTTTGTTTAGCACAATTGCTCTAGTATTTTAATCATATTTGATTTCTGGTGAAGGCCACTTGATCTTTGTGATACAAATCAAACAAGCCCAGATGGTCTGTCCCTTGGGTATCAGGGGTCTCATACTGGTGGTTTACCAATGTCAAATCATAGTTCAGTACCACCAGTGCATCCTTCAGCTGGGCTGAATTCATCTATTCCATCATCTTCTGGTGTGAATCTTAGCAACAACTTGTCATCATCTGGTCCATTGGGGGCCTCTGCCAGGTTAGAATATTTTATAACTAAAGCTTCTTGCTGTCCAATAATGAAATTTATGTAACAATACTAGTTATTCAATGCCTGCGAATCACATGTGTTTTTAGGGATAGTAGATACGGAGTTTCACGGACTACACCTTTATCAGTTGATGAACAGCAGAGAATACAACAATATAATCAGATGTTGTCTAGTAGAAACATGCAGCAATCTACCATGTCGGTTCCTGGATCTCTTCCAGGAAGTGATCGTGGTGGTGCGAGAATGTTGCCTGGTGGTAATGGTATAGGCATGATGAGTGGGATCAACAGAAGCATTACAATGTCTAGGCCAGGGTTTCCAGGAATTCCGTCACCATCTATGCTTAGTTCTGGGGGCATGCTTTCTTCTAGTATGGTGGGGATGCCAAGCCCTGTAAATATTCACTCTGGAGTTGGTGGCGGACAAGGCAACTCAATGCTGAGACCACGGGAGACTGTACACATGATGAGGGTGAGAACTGTTCATATTCTCTCTTGGAATATAATTGGGGTTCTATTGATAACATTTAACGTTTTAAAATTGGAATTTCTTCTTGTGGCAATGAAACATCCAACTAGCATCCTAGTTTTAATGTTTCTACTGGCTTCTCTTGGTAATTTTTATCAAATTAGTTCTATTTTAATTGATTTTCCCCTGGACATATGTGTCACATTTGTTTTTGTGATCCTATTTATTCCGACTAATGATTTTTCTTCCCATTTTCTTTAGCCTGGCCATAATCAAGAACATCAAAGACAAACCATGGTTCCAGAACTTCCTACGATGCCGGTTACACAAGGGAACAGTCAAGGCATTCCTGCTTTTAGTGGCATTAGTTCTGCGTTTAATAACCAGACAACTCCACCATCAGTTCAGTCATATCCAGGGCATGCCCAGCAGCCACATCAATTATCTCAGCAACAGTCCCATCTCAGCAATCCCCGCCCCCTTCAAGGTTCAAATCATGCTACTAATTCACAACAGGCCTATGCTATCCGATTGGCAAAGGAGAGGCACTTGCAGCAACATCAGCGATATCTGCAGCACCAACAACAGCAGCAGCAGCTTGCTGCGTCAAATAGCTTGATTCAACATGGTCAGGTGCAGTCCCAACTTCCTGTATCATCCCCTGCACAAAATAATTCCCAGGCACAACCTCAAAATTCATCACAGCAAGCATCTCTTTCCCCTGTAACACCAACATCCCCTTTGACTCCCATTTCTTCCCAGCAACAACAGCAGAAACATCACCTACCGCATGGTTTCAGCAGGAATCCTGGTGCTAGTGCATTGACTAATCAGGCAGCGAAACAACGGCTGCGACAACCACAGCAGCGGCAGTATCCGCAGCCAGGCAGGCAGCATCCTAATCAGCCACAGCATGCACAGGCTCAACAGCAGGCAAAACTTCTGAAAGGAATAGGAAGAGGAAACATGGTGGTCAATCAGAACAACTCTGTGGATTCTTCTCATCTAAATGGATTATCTGTACCTCCAGGAAGCCAAACTGTTGAGAAAGGGGACCAAGTCATGTCCATGATGCAAGGTCAAAACTTATATTCTGGATCTGGTAATCCAAATCAACCACCCAAGCCAGTAGTTCCTGCTCATTCTTCAAATCATTCCCAGTTGCAGCAAAAGCTACATTCTGGACCGACAAACACTTCATTGAAACAACTTCAGCCAGTGGTATCTCCATCTGATAATAGCATTCCAGGAAATGTTTTGTCGGTTACTGCTGGCCATATAGCATCATCTCCACAGACAGCTGTTGCTTCTAACCATCAACTGCCACTGCAATCCCAGCCACAGTGTAAGCAAAGTAATCAAACTCAATCAAATGTTCAGAGAATTTTGCAACAAAACTGTCAGGTGCATTCTGAGTTGTCAAACTTGTCTCAATCTGATTCACCCAAAGTTGATCAAAATCCTGCAAACAGTGCTTCCCAAGTTGGTACAAACACTGCAATGTCTCCAGGTTGTATGGATGCAGCTAATGTAACTGTTGTTCCTCCTGCTGCATCTTCTCAGTGGAAAACGTCAGAAACGCCATTTGATTCCAGTGTGGCCAATCCAGTTAGTCAAGCAAGCTCTCTAGGGAGTACGACACTTGTTGGAAATGACCAACCGACTATGAATCAAGGGATGGGACCACAACAATTATCAACTAGCTTACCTTCTCATGCACATAATTCTGGAGGGCAGTGGCAGCAGCAGCCACTGGCTCTCCAACAACAAACTTTAGCACACCCTACCCCAACTCAGCAGTCATATCAGCCTCCAGAACATCAGCACCAGCAACAGGAGCAGGAGCAGCATTCTCCCAAAGATGTAGCTTTGCAACATCAACCTCAACAAGTAAAACATATGCAACAAGGACAGAGTAGTTTGCTTATCCGGCCACCCAATTCTAAAGTGGAATGACGATGTCTAATGGATGGAGCAGCTGTGAGTGTGCGTGGTTCTGTCTGGATTGGAATCTTATACCCTTTTGTTACCATTGTACAGGTATTTTTATTTTCTATGCCCTTGTGTTATGAAAATTTTGTGACTTTTCAAATACATATTTTACTGAATCTTTTTTCGTGAACCTTTTATGGGGAGGAATGTGTAACATTTTAGTTTCAAAATTTAATTATTGATGTTTGTAAAAAGCTTTTTCCTCAATGGTAATCTCTGTTAGAATAGGTATTAAATGTGGGTAGAAAATAGTTGTATTCAAAAATTGCTTCATGTACCTATGTGCTGTACCTAACTTTGTATCTAGGAATCTAGTTTAGGCTTTTGATCTTTACTCTTCACTCTACTCATTGTATCTGGAATTCTATCATTATAAATATCGGAATTCTATCATTATAAATGAGATCATAATAGAGTTGTGATCAAGCCCTCTGAAATATAGTGTCTTTTGTTTATCTCAAGTTGGTATTAGAGCGGGTTGATCCCGCCATGCTGGTCTCTGTCTTCTCTGGGTGAACTGACCATGGGATCTGGAGAGTCTCTCCTGGCGACAACCAACCTTCCCGGTTCATGAAGCAGGTTCTGCTCCATGTACCTTTTTCCATTTGCTGCTGCTCCGTGCTTTTTGCCCTCGCATCGTCTTCCTCTCACAGGAGCGACATTGCGTGTCCTTCCTTGGGCTTGCTGAACCTCCTCGTCACTGTTTTGACAACCGATTCTTATTTTCCAGTGTGGTTGAAGGTCAAACCTAGGGTTTTCTATCTGCAGTCTTTCTTGGCTGTTTCTTACTCTGTTGGGTCTCAGACTTCTTGACAATGAATTCTAGACCTAGTGTCTCCTTATCTGGAACTCCTACCATTACCTTTGAAAAATTGGATGGGAAAAACTTTCTCTCTTGGTCTGCCTCAGTTGAACTGTGGTTCCTTGGTCAAGGTTTCCACAATCACCATGAACAAGACAGGAGTAACGCTCCATCTGATCAAGCTGAACATGGAATCAAACTGATTTTCAGATTTGTGCCTTACTGTGGCAGTCTGTGGAACCCAAATTATTGGGTACCCTTAGATCGTTTAAAATGTGCAACTCTTTTTGAAAAAAAAAAGGCTCAATATTTTTGTTAATGATATGCAATGCCTTTACGACTCTACCAATAGGCTGGGCTCTCGTAAGCAAACAGATCATTGCATATTGTCCTTCATGATTGGAGCTCAATCTGCTTTTGAAGAATTAAAGATGTTCCTGGAGGTTGACTCATTAGTAGACGAGATCAAGAAAAAGCTGGACAGTTTCTATATGGTGATGGTCATCTGTGCCGTACATCCAAAACTACATTTAGTTTATATTTTGGGTGAAAATATGATTTCTCTTCCATTTTGTACTGCTTTGTGCTTTAGAAGTATTGTAGGGTTTTTTTTCTCCATCGCTTTGTTTCACGCTGTTTTCTAACTCAGTCCCACTTCTTGCTGGTATTTTCCTAATTTTTCTCATTGGTTTTGTTTCTCCTTCCTAATAATTTCACTATCATCAAACTTTTTCTCAAATTTTTTCCTTCATTCCTATATTCTTATTACTCTGGCCTTGGTGGTGATTGCTTATGTAAACCGGGACATATTTATCATGAATTTCTTTAATTTTGGGTATTTAGTATGTGTGAGGTATAAATTATTTACTTCGTATTGCAGGCATCCAATTTATGCAATCCTGCAGTTGCCATTTTAGGAAGGCCCTGTATATCTGACATTGTTAACTATGATGTAACTATGTATAAGACAAGGGATTTTTTTAAATGTAAATAATATTTCTTTTTGATATTGGAATGGTAAAACTGAACCAATGTCGATAATGAAGTAGAGCTTTTCAGAGGTATAGATCTGTTACAGGGCTGCGACCCTAGAAAATGAGAAAAAGTAGACCACCCGTTTCCTAAGGAAGAGACAGCTTGTTCACTCAGGCTAGCTAATATTGATACCAATTTTCCTCCCTCTCTCCCCTTTTACCTGTCATTTTATTATCCCTCCTTCAATCACATTCACGGGTTCCACTCCTCACTTCTGCTTTCATGGGCCTAATTTCACTTCCCCGCTACTACCATACCCCGATACATACTGGGCCCCTCAACTGACCATGATGATGTTTACATGAAAATAATATTTCATTTGACTAACTTTTATGCTTAATATGTGGTGATTGCTTCTCCTAGAGAATTCACTGATGAAAATTTACTCTTTTGTAATATGTATTGCTTAAGATCCGATGTTTTTAATTGTTCACCGGTTTTATCCAATATGTTTCTAGCCTTTTTACTTTCTTTGTTCTGGTTTGTTTGTCAATTTTTTCGTGACAGAATGAAAGTAAGTCTTTGTTTTCTCAGAGGAAATGTACTTTGAAATTTACTCGGTTTTGCAATATTTATTGCTTAAGATCCGAGGTTCCTATTAATTGTGCATCCTTTTGTTTTCTGTGTGAATCTGGCCTTCAATTTTTCTTTTGCTTTGCATTATCTATATTTCTCATGGCAGAATGAAAAGAAGACTTCAATTTTGTTCTGGTGTGTCTGCAGATGATGCTGGTCATACATGAGGGCTTTGGAATATGGAGATAGATATCCATTGTTTTCAGTAGGTCCTGTTAAAATTTAGGAAAAATTGTATTGGTAGGCATCATTGCTTACTTATTCATTTCACAGGTCTTGTATATTACCGCTGTTTTTAGAGGGTATTTTCACTATTTTCTTTGGAAAGAGACGAATATAGAGGTATGTGTACAGGGTCGTCTCTTCCTTGTAACCCCTTCCCTACTTTCCGTTTTTTTTTTTTTTTTTTTTTTTTTTTTTT
>Ga0123340_1005654_pt1 | contig 11913 bp, 8 predicted proteins | sample SirMexnodulemix_FD_89961 | JGI IMG/M metagenome (GOLD analysis project Ga0123340, IMG submission 89961) | Root nodule microbial communities of legume samples collected from Mexico - Siratro Mexico nodule mix | ecosystem: Host-associated > Plants > Roots > Nodule | place: Mexico: Nepantla... | reverse complement strand
TATATATATATATATATATATGTGTGTGTGTGTGTGTGTGTGTGTGTGTGTGTACAAGTTTAATTTCTTATTTTTGTCTTCATTTTGGGATGAAATGTTGATAAATAAGTTTTAGAAAGGAAAGATAAGAAATTACTGAAATAGAGGATATGGCACATTCTAATAATGATCTCATTGGTGCTTTTTGAAATAGTAATTTTTCTATCATTAAATGGCTGCAATGCTACAGAGTAAGGATACTGGTACGTTCCATCAGCAGGAGATGAATGGCAGAATTAACCAGTTGTATTGATTCTTCAAGGGCGGTGATGACATAGCTCCGAGCAATTGAATCAGACTGGAACTGTGAAATGTGCCAACCTTGTGATGTAATGGAGAAAGGGTTGCACCCTACTGACCATAACCAGTCCTGTCATATACAGAAATAAATCTTACAATATGGTGGTTCAAATACACTTAAAAACGAAGTTACATTTTAGTATATGGAAATTGACTGTTCTAGGAACTGGGGACACAGTTCACACATGCTAATCTCTAAATGAGTACGTATATTGTTGACAAAGGCATTCAGCATCCGGAACCAGGACAAATTGAAAAGTACACACGTCACTTTTTGTATTTGAGGGGATTTGGGGAGTGTTGAAAGGTGTGGTTAAGGTAAAAATTAACTGCCTTGTTGAATTTTAAGGGCTTAGGTATACCCAAAGAAGAGTATACAGTCAATTCACAAGAACTGAACCTCAACAAACGAAAGATATCTGGATTCAGTAAGACCTAAACCACTAAATGCATCAAAGAAATAGATTGAACTCCAAATATTGGACATAAAATGTACCTCAATTGCGGTCTCATGGGCCTGACCATAGACAAGATGAAGGGGAAGCAAACCAGCAAGATGCTCAGCAGTGGAAGCAACTGCAGCTTTTATAGGCTGCCTTTATCATCCATATAAAGGATGAAATCGTGAAAGAACTGATGAGTAGATTTTCGTACGATAAATAAAGGTACTATCTCAATTGTTCAATATAGAATTCTATAGAAGTTCACCTCTTCCCCTTCCCCTTAACGGTGAAATCAATAAAATACGATGCTTTTGACAAAAATATTGAAAAGTAAGGCCTAGTATCAACAAATTTCCCTCAAAAGCATGAAACATTGCTTGATAACCTGATTTTTTGGCTCCATAATCAACAAATTCCCCCAAAGGCAACCCTTTTTAAAAACGTGCTTTGCAAGAAAGATGAATAAGCAATTCTAGAAAGTTGGAAGATAGGTTTCTGAATCTTACCTCAAGTCCAGTAGAAGTGAATGCCCATTACAATGTAAATGGCTTTCCCAGGAGGAGGGCTCTGACTGAACGACAATAATCATGTCAGACAGAGCTTTTGCCTGAAAATATTTGTCTAGTAAAAGTGGTTCACTGTAGATGAACCAAAAGATTGGAACCTCGAGCACGGACCTGGAATGTGCATGCCTACCTGCACCATTCACAAATATTAATATATTTGTCAATAGCCAGAATATCAAGAATAAAAGAGAACTTTATTTTAAACTTATATCAAAATGTAAGTGAAAAGAAGAAAATAACTCATGTCATAAAATTATGTTTTCAACCACAATATGCAACCACTACATGCTAGATGTAGAAAGTCCTTTATTAATCCCTATTATTTTACACTAAATATCTTTAGTTTTTCCATTTGACATCCAAGTTTTGCTGATAAAAAACAAGACAATTTTGGTGTGCTTAATATATTTATCTAATATGCAACAAGCTTAATTATGACCAGGAGCAACTTTGTTTCGAGATATAAGTCATGATTAAAGAACAAAAAACAAGTAAACGAGACCATGTTAGATGACCTCAAAAAGAAGAAGACAGACACTACTAGGACGGACGGAGACTTCCAAAAATATTAGAAGTAACAAGAAGCGCCAGATGATCATGTCATCTATGGCGACCATATTTCTCATGGCATGAGATATTTGTCAAGAAGATGGAAGTTTAGAGATCCCGGTTGGAAAAAAATCCGTCATGAAGTCAAAAGCATTCAAGATAGAGAAGCAAGAAGAAGATGAAGAGAAGTTGCTCAAGAGTATTCTTGGATTGATGTAGTGCTAGAAAAAGAACTGCAACCAAGATCAAACGACCTTGATGTAGCACCTATCAAAAGATGTCTCTTGTGCTAGCATCAATTGCGGATGACCAAGTCAAAATGGAATAACCAGAACCTGGGGTGCTTTGAACCAGACACATCTACAGGATGTCATAATGTCTAAATCCCTACGGTTGACTCAAGACTATCTCATAAAGATGCAGATACAAGTACCAACTATAAATGAGCAAAAGTCTTTTTTGGTATTGTTAGGGCACCAAGTCGATTGAAGAGGAAGGACTTTATTTCAATCACCTCAAAGTACAAGAAGTCAAAGGATGTGAGAAGAGAGTCGAGACTCTCTAAGAAAAGCTCTACATAGCTCTCACCCACCATGAACTTGCAGTGAGTATTAGAATATACCTGGGTTTATTGAAACCCAGCATACACTTGACCTCACTATAACTTTTTCTTTTCAGACATGTAAAGAATTAGTCAGTTAGGTACAGGTGGACAGACCCTAAGTAATAGAGTCACATCTCTGCACATATTTTTCAGTTTTCAATACTGCAGTATGTCGAGCATATTATTATGCCCCAAATACTGTAATACCCCATTTTATTCAACAGAAGCTGCACAAACCCAATATACATAGTCCGTGACAGACTTTTGGTCACTTAGTGAAGCAAACACTACGACCTTGAAACTCCAAGCTATAAGGTATAAAGAGTTTAAGACACACACAAACTAATGTAATATTTAGGACTGATGCTACTATCATTCCAACACGGTATGCTACACTTGCTATGCAGCAATTGAGGTATAACATCAAACATCTTATAGAATGTATGCGAAGGTTGTTTAAACTCATCTCTAATTCAGACTTAATTATTTATTTAATTGAGTAAGGATTTCAAAATAAAATTCCACCAAATTTGCTTCGAATAAAAAATGTGCAATGAATGAAAATAGATTGAGCAGCATATACACTAATCAATGGTTGAAACAAATTTTCCTTCCACCCTTTTTTTTTTCTCTCAACTTCAAGAGGATTGCCCAACTTATTCTCATTTTTCCATGTACAAACAAATGGCATTCTAAAACGGGATTTAAGGATATAAGAATGACCTTTAAGAGAACCATGTTTATTCAGCCTTTGCAATTGATATTGCAGAATAGAAGAATCAAGATATGTTCGAACTGTCTTTCGGTAGGTTCCATTGATAAGCAGTAAAGGTACAGCAGCTGCTCGTCGTGCAACTGCAAAGGCCATTGCTAAGGCAGGATCCTCCGACAGCGGCAACCTAAAGTCATAGTTATGCAACCAGAAAACTAGGGAGAATGCACAATTTTATAGGAAAGTGATAAATCAGACCCACAGCATTGTGTTAAGAAAACATTTGACCAACCAAATACCTAATTAAAAGTAGGGTAAGGAAAGAGTAGAATGAAAAATTCACGACATACATGTGCTCACTGAACATTGCTTTCTGAGAAGGAACTGTCAATGAGGAAAGGCTGTCCTTTATAGCATTCATATCCACAGGAAGCTGTTTATTGTGCCTAACTTTCTGCAAAAAATAATACAAGGGCAACATCAATATTCAGCTGTTGCAAGCCTTTTCAAATGATCGAACAAACATCTTACCTCCTGTGTCACGAAAAACAACTGAAAGGATATCTTTTCATAATAATGGAAGGCACCATCAGCAACCGAAGGTGACACAATATGTCTCATAGATCCCCACAGTGTTGCACCTAGATGTGCAAGAAAAGAATCACGTGCAACGGTGTAATTTTGGAACTCCTGCAAAGGGGTAATTCCTTGAATGAAGAGGTCCAACCAGAAATTTAAACTACATAAAAATTGTGGGCATACAATTCATTATAGTAATTGACTAAATTAACAAAGATTAACTGGCTGACCTCTTGTGTGTCACTGAATAGATTCCAGCTCTCCATCCGTTTCAAAGCTTCTATGGCCTTTTTCTTATGACTTTCATCATATTCTTCACCTTCAAATGACTGTAGCTCATTTCTCAAATCCCGCATCCTCTCATCAAGTTCTGAAATTATCAAATGTTACAAGCTGTACAAAAAACTACGATAAAACGTTGTAGATTTTAAACCTACAGAAACTGAGTTGTGAAATTTACAAGGTCTGATAGTTAGAATGAAAAGGTAAAGCAAAACATAACTGCATACAAATAAAAGCTGGATGAGAACATCTCAGTAGCAGAGAAGCACAGAGCTTAAAGTTCAATTTAGAAATTTGAAGGCCAAAATCTACATAATGAGATTACCTTCACAAAGAGCAAGCTTAACTTTCCTTCCTTTGCAATGCTTAAAAGCAAAAAGCTCATATATATCAATCTCAGCTAAAAGAATATCAATGGCCTGGTGTTCCTTCTGCAACATCAAAAGTAACAATTGACCCACTTTTAGAAAATTGAGTGTGGAAAGGAGGGACATTTACTACGTATATCGGATGCCTACATTCCTCTCAACATCCTTATTCACATTCCAATGATATCAAAGTCTGCAAACACTACATAAAATTCCTGTCAATTTGAGAGAAACCTAGAATAAGTGTTTATTTCTATCACAATTTGTTTCACATCCTTAATAATTTTGGTTGAACCAAGCTTTTCTTTTTTTATTTGTTTGGAGTATTTACAAATTTATGAGGTACCAATTATCACGGTTATTTACATTTATTACAACTCTCTAAAACATCATTCTTAGAAGAACCATATGCAATATGCAATATATTGTTAGATCCGACTTAGTTTACATACATCACCAAATACAGAAAATTTCTCCTGAATAGCATCTTGCAATCGGTCTTCAGCTTCTTCTTCTGAAATTTCTGCAATCGGCAAAGCAAATGGATCAAAATAGCCAGAAATATAACATGGCATCAAGACTTAAGCCATTAACAGTGAGCAGAACAAATAAGATTCAACTTTACAAGTCGACATAATATATCAGAGGTGCATGGCATTGATGGAATTTCTTGATTGATCCGAATTTGGTCCCAAATAGATCAAAATATGGGTGCATGTCACTAAGGATCATAATCATGTAAAACTTAACCAACTTTTCTTAATCTCTTCTAAAGAATAAACTACTAAGAACATATTCAATTACTCAGCAGCTGGTTGGCTTTACTGGTAAAAGAAGTCATGCCATGGTCTGTTTGTTTAAGACGTGTCAGTTTATTAACATAGTAATAATGGTATTGAGTACCTTTTGCCAAAATAGTCTTAGCCTTCTTCCAGAGGGAGTGACAAAATGATCTAAAAGTCCCAAATATTTGGTTCAACAGATTGTCATAACAAGGCACAAAACTGAAAATTCATCTAATTCCACTATTCAACTTTGCCTCATGGTATTTTATTATTATCTTCCAAATGATTATGAAAACCTTGGGCATGAAACCAAATATACCTTTGACATAGTCAATTGTACCTTTGACATAACCATGAATCATTGTGATAGCCTGCAATTGAGAAGTCAGCAGTTGACCCCTATAGTAGCAGACTTTATTGACCAAAACACTAATTTTAGGCCTAGTAATAGTATATATTGCAAGGCACCAACAATTTAGCTATGAAGTGAAGGGGGTCCTACATATAATCTCAACCCAGTTTGGAATGTTAATGCGTCCAAGAACAGGATTGGCAAAGCCTTTTGACTCAGCCATGCTAACTCTACCTAGAAGATTATGATATATTTTGCTTGATATGTTGCAAAATCTTGTCAGAAAAAGCTATTTAATTTTAAAAGCTATATTACTCTTTCATATAGAAACCGTATTAACAAAATTATCAGTAGAGTTGGATGCGCTACTAGGCTGAGACAAGATTAGGGAAGTTCTATCTTTTGTTTGGTAAAGGGAGTGGATTATGGAGGATTGATTTAGAGTAATTTGGAGAGAGAGTGAACGGAAAGTGAAATGGTTTGGTTCTGAGTAGACAGTTTGTTAGTATGTGAGATCGATTTGATTGAATTAATTGAAGATTGGTAGGTTGCTTTTTCTTTTGTAAAATAAAAAATGCCCTCATTGTATACTTTAAAATATAAACATTTTTTGTTAGAAAAATTAGCTGAGAAAATGGAAATGAATTATTTCTTAAAATATTATTATAAAATATTATTTATTAATTGACAATAATAATTTAAAAAATAAGAAACACTAACTAAATAAATAAAAATAGGGGCAAAATAGTCATTTACATACAGTGCTCACAAAACTCCCACTTTCTCCAGAGATTCACCCAAATCACCTATACCATACCCAAAATCCTCACAAATACACTCAAATATTTCTTCATAAATAGTAAATCTGCTGAATCAAACACACCAGAAGAGAGAACATTTGAGCCAAGGAAACCCTAAGATTTGACATAAAAGGTAGTGGGACGAATTTCAAAGCAAATACCATTATCATTTACAAATTTGGTTACACTCACAATATTTTTGGCTATTGAGGGCACATAAAAGAAAGACATGTAAATATACCTAAAAGGCAACCTCTTGATGTGGCATTGCAGTTTGTTGCTTCAGCAATTCAGGGGTTGTTGTAACATGAGTGTTCCCCTTGAATCAAAATACCTATTTTGGGATCGTTGAGGTAGTAAAAAGCTAGGGGGCCCGAGGACTAGTGGCAAACTGATAGGGACCATAAGGTGAACTAACTGCAGTACAGTAAGGTTGGGTCAAGGAAATAGTTAGACCCTAAAAATTGGATGATTGTCCTAATCATTTTTAGATTGACCATTGTTAGGATTGGTAGTAACACAAATACTTCAGCATGACTATAATGGTACAACTTGACATTGAATGTTACATGGACCATCATGACCTTTGTGACTGCTAAGTCTCCCCCACCACGATAGTCACCACCACCAAAGTAATTTTGACATTGAGAATAATTATTATGAGCGAGTAGGACTTGAGGTATAAAATCAGCACTGTTTTTTCTTTAGCGATTTGTGCACTTTGAGTAAGATTGAGCATCTTCAAGTTTTGTTTCTTGTGCACCACGAGATTCAACCTCTTCAAAAGATAACACCTCATGCTTACTATTTATAACAAAAACAAGTGATTCATAATTGATATGAAGACTTTTAAGAAGAGCATCAAGTTTTGTTCCTATTCAGAAACAAGTTCGTCGATTGAGGTTATGTATGCAGCAGTGATTTGATCTGAATAATCAATTCCGAAACCAACCAATCACATTTCTTTATGTTTAGAAGCTTCACTCAAAGTGGAAGAGCCTTTGCCTTAGTGTGCATAGTGAAATAGCTAGGAATTTTGGCCCAAAGTTGATACCATTAACAATAACCAAAACACAAGGAAAACAGAAAATAACAAACATGAAGATAGGTGCAAAGTAATTGATCTTGTAGCTACTCAGATTGACATGCAGATTTTCAATCATGCAAATATGAACATCAACAATGATGAACTGAGGTAGAATCTCAGAATTGACAAGGTAACAATAAAGATAATGCATAGTTATGACAGGTTGATATATAGATTCCAGGTGAAAATTTAAATAGGCAAGTTCTCACTAATAGCATATGAAAAATTAACTAGCACTGTGTAATAAATAATGGATTATTAGAATAAAAATATCCTCAATATCTCCATAGTGGTGAGGGAAAAAAATCTTCAGAATCTGCCTATTTATGTTAGCATATTTTATTTTCTTATTTAAAAAAATTAGATTCTTACAAATAGAGATGACGTCATATTGTAATTGTTGGAGATCCCACGTCAACTAGGAACAAGGCCAATCTATAGTATATAAGTGAGGCAAAACTCACCTAATAAACCGATTTGGTGAAGATAAGTTAAATTTAAACTCACTTCCTAATATGACTCGCTCACTTCTCTCAATGATTTTGCTGAATCTTATCCTTGCAGCCATGTTCATTGCTCTATTTTCCTCTGGTGTTAGTAGCAAACCCTCTTGTCAAGGAGCATGCACTCAATTTCCTGACTATACTAGTCATTGCCAAAGTTTACATTATACAATAGGGATATACACTATAGATGTATGCTGCTGTTCCAAATAATCAATGTCATTTTTATATGAATGCAAATAAGTGAAGTATTATCCCAAGTTCGAAATGTTCATATCCGGAATGAGAGGGTAAATTGGAGATCCTAGATCACCTAGGAATAAGGTCAAATTATAATATATAAGTAGGGTGCAATCGTCACCTTACAAATTGGTTTTTTGAGGTTGATTTAGACATGAGCCCACTTCCTAAGAGTTATCAATAAAATAATTATTTGTTTCATTACATATTTAAAGTCATTCTATCCAAAGTGGTTGGTCAGTGTCTGCGTCAGGGCACGATTTAGGGATTTTTCAAGCTCTTAATATGATATTGAGAAAACTATTATACTGAACTTAAACTTATTACTGAGAGTTCCCAATTTATAGATATTATGCTGAACTAAGTACTAATATATTACAACGGTATAAGTAACTATACAGCTGTCATTGACAGCTACGACAACTAACACTATATTCTAATATCAAAAGTATGATTTACAGCTGGATAAATCACAAAAAATCAAACATTGAATTATTACCTGAAGCTGAACCAATCGGTTTTTCCACACTTGGTAAACTTGCTTCTGTACGCACACCTTCTCCACCAACAGCAGGTCCCCATGTAAAGGGACCAGCACTTAAATCAATAAATGCCCATCTGGTAAAAACACTAGCAAATGTAAACGAAAAGAGATGTGTATGAGTGAAAATTTTGTATTTTGTGAAGCAAGAGAAATTGAACCTGTTCTTTCCAATCCATGTATCAGTGAGACAATCTGCCTGAAAACCACTGTAGTCTGCAGATTTTAATACTTTTTCTAGATGGAGCTTCAGGTCTTGATCCTTCCCTTTCAGTAACTAGAAATACAGGGTAAAAAGAAATGAAAACTTCAGGAAAACGTAGGGCAAAAATTTTAGTAAGTAAATCTACTTTCCTATGTCAAGAGTAGAGACATATCTGATGAGTATACACCTGTAAAGCTTTGACCTCAATGATCTCAACTATGTCTTTTCCTTGATACAACCCCCGAAAATTATCTAGTGCATCTAGCCATATATTATGCCATTCCATCTGCATTTTGTTGTTGTACCAAAACAGCAAACATTTAATAAAAAATTACACTGCCTACACCATGAACTCCAGAAAAGAGACTAGACCCAAATTGTAAATGAGCACTGAGCAGGACTACAGTAGAAATATTGCTAGTTACTCTTCAGCTTCAAGCAGAGAAATATATAATCGGAAAGCACACGAAGATTATGCTTTTGTGGTTTGTAAAATATATAAATTCACGTCCTGAGAGGGTTTCTTTCTCCTTTATTACAATTTTTAACACTTTGAAATTATCCATTCACCTTCATTCTCCCTACTATCTAATGAGTCAACGGTGTTTTAGGACTCCAAAAAATTCCAAATTTTGAGTTTTGCTCCCAACTTCCAAAACTTTGGCTTTAGTCCCTATATTTTTTTTTTTTCAATACCCAAAATTTGGTCCCAGTATAGAGGGAAAAAGTGTTAGCTTTAGAGACTAAGTTTGCTTATTTTAAAAAATACAGGCATGAATGAAAAATAATAGTTTTAGAAACTCGAAAGAAAAAATAAAAATTTCAAAAATTTTCAGGTACTACAAACACTATTAACCCCTATCTAATTGATCTCCAATAACTAAATGTCTGCCCATTCCTAGCTAATTTCCACTTTCCATCTGCATTAACTCCTAGTTAACTTTTGGTGTAGCTGATAAAGAGGCCAATGATAAATAGTAGTCATGGAAAGAAAGAGAGTAGAAAAATCTTGAGACATGAGATGATCATTTGGAGTCCAATTGATGATGCAATAGGACATTTTGGTGCAAGAGGTAGGGAAAGGGAATCTAAAATAGAAGAGTTTATTCGGAGGACTAGTAGCCAATTTTGCATGCGCAAGAGATCAATAAAGTAGAACTGCATGCGGATTAATATTAGTTTTGTAGGTAATGAAGTTCAAAAGAAGTAGAAAAAATAGCTAAACCTTGTACCAATTGAATTTGGTATAAGACTATCATAAGTCATCCAATCATGTGAAAGATTTGACTATCACATATCAGGCAAAATAAAAACTAATGAGCATATATGCTTTCACCATACAAGGAAATGAAATACTTACAATATCAGCATCCTCGGTTCTTGTCCAAGAAAATTTCATCATTGGATGCTTTACATACAATGGTCGCTGAATCTTAGTAAGAGCTGTGAAGCAAAGTAAGTACCTAATGAGAGGTTGTAAGTAAAAGAAAGAAGAAATGAACAGGGACTGCAAACATCAACTGCAGAAGTATATAAAAAATAATGAAACTTTGAATAAGCATTGTTGTTATGGAAAGACTTTGTGGTGTTAATTTTACTTGAATTTAGAGATGGCCAAAACCAGTCAGTTTCATCTCAGCAAATGTATGTGTATACATGTGTGTGTATAAACATGACTACAGCTATATCTCAAAGAGGAAGGCTAAAACCTATGTTCCATAACCTAAAGTAGGTACACCCAAAAACAGCTTTTCTAATAGCAGTACAACAAAATAATTATACCTATTTCAATACTCTTTCTCAAGCTGGAGCATATAAATTGTATGCACCAAGCTTGAAACATATAAATTGAACTCTAGACCCTCTTAAGGACAGTTAGAATGTCTGCAAGCTGGTCATCGACTTGATGAATCCAGTCTTAGACAAAATGACAACCGATCTCATACCTAGAATATTTTCAGGAATGTTTTCTGCCTGAAGAAGCTTCATTTGCAAACTCTTATTCTGCACAATATGCTAGGTGTTAGTGTTGACACTGAAGGCCTTGATTGAGTAGAGATAAATATTTAGCGATTACACTTTGCTCATAAATAGTGCATAAATTCTGCAGAAGAATGTCAAACATAGTATGATACATTTTATAAATGACACAACCAAATCACAATAGCAGTGCACAGTCTAAGGAGAAAAGACAACATTTCATATACCTCCTTTAGCAAGTTTATTTCGGGCTGAGATAAACCTCTCCTGAAATATTTTGCAAGAGAAACAAAATGTAAAACATGCAGTAACAAAAGCATGGCCAAAATAGTTAATTTTGACAAATACCCGTAAGTTAGACTTGAACTATGGATGATAATAAAGAATTATTTTATTGATATCAATCACACCAATTACATTCTCATCATCTCTATTTGTAATGACCGAAGCTTTTAAAAAAAATAACTACAGAGATATTGGAAATATTTATTTTATCCTAATAATTTGTTATTTACAACACTCTCCCTCAAATTGTTAAATGAATATCAATCTCATTCCTAACTTGCCTACAAGATCCTTGAATCTAACCTGAGGAAGCCTTCTAGTGAAAAATGTTCGTTATCTGAAATCTTGTAAGGACATGTGTTGTAACCAATAGGCTTATGTCAAGATTCTCTTTGATAAAGTACCTGTCAATTTCAATATATTTGGTCCCATCATGTTGGACTGGACTATGGGCAATGCTCACGACTAACTTGTTATCATAGTACAATTGCATAGGAATGTCAACCAATACTTTCAGGTCATGAAGAATGATCTTCATCCAGAGTCGTTCACACACCTTGAGCAAGGGGCTCAAAATTCAGCTTTTGCAATGGAACAAGTGTTTTTTTTTTTTTTTTTTTTTTTTTTTCCATTTTTTTAAATTTTCTTTAAAAAATATTCTTAATTTTATTTATATAAACTTCATTATTTGTA
>Ga0123340_1005650_pt1 | contig 11914 bp, 12 predicted proteins | sample SirMexnodulemix_FD_89961 | JGI IMG/M metagenome (GOLD analysis project Ga0123340, IMG submission 89961) | Root nodule microbial communities of legume samples collected from Mexico - Siratro Mexico nodule mix | ecosystem: Host-associated > Plants > Roots > Nodule | place: Mexico: Nepantla... | reverse complement strand
ATCTATAAATTTTATATGTAATAAATTTTTATAAAAAAAATAAAATAAGTATTACAGTTTAAATTTTTTTTTTTTTTTTTTTTTTTTTTTTTTTCCCTTTTCAGTGAATAAAAAAAAAAAAAAGGCACCAAAGAATGCTTAAGCGTGAAGGTACATGTAATTATCAACTAAAAGATTCTCTGCAGCTCAGTTTCTGTGATTTCCCTAAATTTAAACAAAGTTGCAGCAATGGAAAATTTGAAAGTAAGAGAGATAATTTTGACTTCGAAACCTAAAAATAATTGGAATAAGCCACTTAAGGTCACTGATTCCATAGTGCTCTTCCTTTCCAAAATTAGCCAATGCTATATATCCCTGTGTCCAATTCTAACCAAACTTCGAAAGTTCCAATTACTTGCTTCTGAATCAATTTTGATTACGATTTGGACAGATAAACTAACTTGTAAGGATACAAGCCTTGATTAGCAAAGAAAACAAGGTGGGGAATAAATTGGTCTCACAATAAGAATAAGAACTAATAAGCACTGTCCCCAACATATTATGTCACCTCAGTTAGTGTTTGGGAAACATAATAATGTCATATAGGAAGAAATTTTATTCATTAAGAACAACATTTACTAGGACAAACCAACTTTACTACTCTTCTCTATCAATCACTTACTTTCACATGCATCTTAATTATCTTTAACTAATCACTTTACTTAATGATAACCATCATAGATTAACTTTTTTAGTTGTTTAAGTTATCTCTATGTTGATAAAGGAGCCAACTTCTATGAAGCTTGGAAAATTCTTAGATGGCACAAAAGCACACAAAAAAATGCAAAGAAGGCATTGATGGGACTAGGTAACCAAATAAATGAGGAAAGGTAAGAAAGAAGAGGGAAAGTAAAGTGGTTGAGGAATTTGTCTTTGTTGTGGAAGAGAGAGTATTTTGAAAAAAAGAAGGGAAAGCATGTGGGGGCCTAATGAAAAGCAAGCACATGGGGGGATTCTCCATGCCAGGTGAAAGGAATGCCTCCTCCAACATGGATGTGTGAGGATGCAAGTTTCACAAAACCTAAACCAAGAACCTTCTCACATTATACAAAACATTATTAGTATTATGAAACTACATATCCAGCATTAAATGCATATTTTGTTCCATATTTTTAACAATTTGTTGTGCTTGAGAATTGAGTTGTTTTTGTTCTGGCAAAGCTTAACTGGTTTTGAATTGTTCAATCTGGTTCAAGATTATTAGGTTCCTTTCTTTAAATATACTCAACCTCTTTAAAGAGGATCTTGCTTGGAAGCACTGTTGATGAGGGCCCTTCAACTTAAACAACATCTTCATTTGTCTTATGTTCCTCCCTTATCATCAAAAAAATATTTTTCATATACCATTAATACAAAATGTCAAAATCAAATCAAATGTTCTTCCTATCTAGTAAAATTGACCTTTCACTGAAAAAATGTTTTTCTATCTATATATCTAAGCTGTTAAAATAGAAATTTTAACTATTTAGTATCATGGTTGGCAAATTTATGCTAGAAACTTTGGTTATTAATTTTAGTTGATTGGCGTGTTATTAATCAAAAACAGACATTAGAAAGAAGAAAAATGTGGGGTGGAGAGGGAGTTGTTATACATAAAAGACTAAAAATATAATTGACGCGTGACATTAGCTTTAATCATGGATTTGGATGGAGAACAACTGTGAACGTGGAATTTCTTAAGCATTTCGTTGCTTTTTCAAAAAGCACTTTTGTTTATCATTTGCCACCTAACTAAACATCAACCATACAATTTTAAATCATATTAGTAGTAATATTTTTAATAAAAAATATTTATTTATATTGACTTTTCGCAATCGCTGTTCATTCGTGACATTGACTACTTAATGAAAAAGAAATAAATTTTTGGTTCAAGAAATTGATAGAATTTATAACGTGACATGTTTTAAAAATATTATTTTGGTGATTGAACTTGGAGGAAAAAAAATAAAAGTGAGTTAGAAATATTAAAATTGTCATACAATTTAAAAATTTTCTATTTTTAACTTATTTAAAACTACTTGTAATCCATACAAAAAACTGTTTCATTTTTTATTTAATGTTAGGAATGTTTATAGAGATACTTCTTTATTGTTCCTCTTTGTTTTCCAGGAAAAAGAAACACATATATTCTACTCATTAATGATTATTTTTATTAATTAGAGAATGTGAGATTTAAAAACAGGTAGGGGGAGTAAATTTATGTTGTGCCTAAAGTCAATTCATGGCATTTTGTCTTTATTCATCTATTTATTTCCTTATTACTATATATCCTGATATCTATTCTCATCACACCAGAACTTGGACCACAAAGCAACAAACTCACCCATTTTTATTATTTACTTCAATTACATATTTGAACATTATATCAACATATTTGTATTTGTCTTTTTTATTAAAAAAAAATACAACATGATTATTAATGAGTTGTTTTGCTTCAACATTCCTAATTATTTAACTTTCTATTTGTACATAGAATTATCATTGTTTTTTTTTTTCTTTTACTTTTATGCTTACAAAAATGTCATCATTTCTCTTTTACCAAAAATGAATTCGCATTTTCATGTAAGAGATTGATTATATTACATAGAAATGCTTGCACATGAAAAGGTTCAAATCTATTAATAATGTTTGAGAGAAAAGAAAGCGATAAATTGAAGTGATAATTAAAGGGGAAACTGGATTTGACGAAGAAGGAGAAAACCAAGTTCTCGTGTGACGACATGAAAGACATACATAGCAAACAGCACCACCCTATGGCAAACACTAATCACTGCCAATAGCTTTGATTTTGAAAGGGAAATGCACAGTCCAAGTCCCAAGAACACAACCCACAAAAACAAAATCATTTTTACGTTAAAAATATCCACAAACCGCCATTTTTAACATAATTCAAAATAAAAAAGCTCTTTCTTTTTTTCATCTGCCTCAGTCAGTGCCATCAAAATCCAAACTTGGATAAACTCTCTTTGAATCCAAGTTTCATCCTCTTCTGGGTTGGCTTCAGACTTTAGTCTAGTCCAGTGTCAGTGTCACCCTCTTCCTCACACCTCTCAAATCTACCATTTAAAACTCTATCAGTAGTGTGCATTTTCTGAACCTCTCAACTTGACCAAGTTTGTACCTTTTTTTTTTTCGTGGTATAAATCCCTGCAAGTTCTGGGAAATTCAGTTTCATACCATCATTTATTTTTTTGCTGAGTTATATTATACTTTTGTTGGGAAGAGCACCTTGGCGGTGACCAAGAACGAGGAAGAAGAAGAAGCAACATAGTGTAGAAAAATTTGGGAGAAGAACATGAAGTTATGTACTTTATTGTTGTTGCTTGGTTTGGTTTCCATGCTCTCTTTTGTGGCTTCTGTCAGGGTGCCTTCAAATGAAGGTAAGAGTAATGACTGAGTATTCACTTTCTCTCTCAGATCTCGAGTTTTTACTTGTGTTGACATCTGTTTGGATCAAGTAGCAAAACTTAACATTTCTGGTTCTTGTGTGAACTTGGAAGTTTTAAGATCAATTAATTGGTTTGCATTCTCGTCTTGGCTAACTACGGTATACATTCACAATAATGAAGCATTTGCTCTGTTTTTTGTTATTTTTAATATTTGAGTTGTAGAATTTGCTTTTTGTTCTCAGTTTGGGCACTTAAAACATTCAAAGAAGCTGTTTATGAAGATCCACATAAGACTTTGTCCAATTGGAATACTCTGGATTCAGATCCTTGTGACTGGAACGGTGTTTTTTGCACTGCACTGCGAGATCATGTCATAAAGCTGTAAGATACCATGGATCCATTATAGTAGTACATTTCTTTGGCTTGTAAATCCTCTCTTGCAATGTGACTTACTTCGTGAAGCATGACTGAGATGGTTAATTAATGGCATAAATTATTGAGCTAGCACATTCCTAATACGACAGAGTGGATTCCTTTTTTGCAGTAATTTATCAGGGGCTTCGTTGAGGGGGTTTATTGCTCCAGAATTTGGGAAAATCACCTACATACAAGAACTGTATGTTCCTTGTTTCTGCAATCCTTACATCACTCTCTAAAACTTACTTAATCAGTGATTCGGTGTTATTTCCATGACTTATTGTACTTCAATATCATGGTTGTGTTGTGACTAATTTTTGGTTCTGATCGCTGCAGGATCTTACATGGCAACAATCTCATTGGAATAATACCTAAAGAATTGGGCATGTTGAAATCTCTTAAGGTGTTGGATTTAGGAATGAATCAGTTATCTGGACCAATTCCTCCAGAGATTGGAAATTTGAACCAACTTATGAAAATGTAAAAGGAATTTAGTATGGTATTCCAAAATTAGACTTTAAATTATTTTGTGGACTTGAGTTTTCAATTTCATGTTTTCTTGCAGAAACCTGCAGTCCAATGGGTTGACTGGTAGGATACCTGCGGAGCTAGGAAATTTGAAATACCTTCAAGAGCTTCGGCTGGATAGGAATAAGCTTCAAGGATCTCTTCCTGGTGGTAGCAGTTCAAATTTTTCTTCAAATATGCATGGGATGTGAGTAAATATTTTTGAAAAATCAGTGTAGTTTGTTTAGGGATACATTGTCATCATTCATGTGGTATTTTCTCATCTGGTTGATATAACTTCATTCTACCATGCTGAGATGAGCTAGTCTATAGATAACTTCATTTTGGTCTGCATACATATGCTAGGATTCAAGTTTTACTGTTTTTTCCAATGTCATTTACCAGTTGCATTGCCATTATCTTTCATGTTTACTATAAAAGAAATAATTAGTGCATGTACGATATGCAATATGATAATTTGGATCTCCTTAATTTGTCAAGCTTGCACATTAAATATAAAAACGTCGAGTTACGTTACACCATTGAAATTTGGATCTTCTTCATCTGACTCATATTATTCCTATTCAGGTATGCCTCAGGTGTGAATTTAACTGGCTTCTGTCATTCATCTCAGTTAAAAGTAGCAGATTTTTCGTATAACTTTTTCGTTGGCAGCGTACCCAAATGCTTGAAGTATCTTCCGAGGTACTCTATTGATCTTCTTGTTAAGTGGGTGTTTTAGTCAAATCTCCTTTCTTAGAAAAGATAAACTCGATCATGCAGATCAAGCTTTCAAGGAAATTGTTTCCATGTCGAAGACATAAAACAGAGGACTTCGGTACAATGTGGTATGTATTACTTAGATATTTTTTGCATTTAAACTTGAAGAGACCAATAGGATGAAACTACTACGGAATAGCATGTGCTTCACCTCGGCTATGTTTTGAAAATGGAATAATGGATAATACAAACTTTTGTGAATCCCATATGCATTTGATCCATTCTACTATCATATACGCTTTAACTATAACTGTTCCTTGTTTGTTTTACATCTAATAATGAAACTATTACTGAATAGCAGGTGCTTCACCAGCCCAAAGCAGACCAGTAGTAAACCCGAGGCACGTACCTTCTACCAAGCATGTAAGCAAGCATCAAGAAGCATCGAAACCTACTTGGCTTTTGGCTCTAGAAATAGTGACGGGAACCATGGTTGGTTCTCTCTTTGTTATTGGTATTCTCACTGCAATTCAAAGGTGTAATAACAAATCATCTATCATTATACCTTGGAAAAAATCTGGAAGCGGAAAAGATTATTTGGCAATACATATAGGTTTGGTTTCTTTGCTTTCTATTATGTGTTTACTACTGATATTTTTGTATAGATGTTTTGAACATTTAACTCTATCAATGAGCAGACCCGGAGATGTTGAAGGATGTGACGAGGTATAGCAGACAGGATCTTGAAGTGGCCTGTGAAGACTTCAGCAACATAATTGGGTCCTCACCAGATAGTCTGGTGTACAAGGGTACAATGAAAGGTGGACCTGAGATTGCTGTAATTTCCCTCTGCATTAAGGAAGAGAATTGGACAGGATACCTTGAGCTCTATTTTCAAAGAGAGGTAAATGGAATGGAATGGAACACTCATGCTTACAGTTTGTGCAAGAATTGAGAGACAAATAATGAAACTAGTCTTTAAATTTTTCTGCTATTGCATTAATGCAATTCAGGTGGCAGACTTGGCAAGGTTAGATCATGATAACGCAGGAAAACTGCTAGGATATTGTAGAGAGAGCAGTCCATTTACAAGGATGCTGGTTTTTGAATATGCATCAAATGGAACACTTTATGAGCACCTACATTGTTGTAAGTCACGGTTCTAGCTCGTGTACATGTCTTTTTGTTTCAGTTCCTTAAAACATGAATGAAATCATAATTGCAGATGGAGAAGGGTGCCAGTTGTCTTGGACACGGCGTATGAAAATTGTCATTGGCATCGCACGTGGACTCAAGTATTTGCACACTGAAATTGAGCCACCATTCACCATCTCAGAATTGAATTCCAATGCTGTTTACCTTACAGAAGATTTTTCCCCCAAGGTGTGCATGCATCTACTTTAAGTTTTCTAACTACCTATTATCATTGTGCTGAATATCTTACTGCACTGAAAAATAAGGACGAGAGTCTGTTAGCATGCACCTATATCTTATGTGCTGTAGCCTGTATGTTATTTTTCTCATTGCAATGAACCTTAAATTTCAGCTGGTGGATTTTGAAAGTTGGAAGACCATTCTTGAAAGATCAGAAAAGAATTCTGGTTCAGTTAGCAGCCAAGGTGCTGTTTGTGTTCTACCAAACTCGCTTGAAGCACGCCATCTTGACCCCAAAGGAAACATATATGCTTTTGGTGTACTTCTACTGGAGATAGTCAGTGGAAGACCACCATACTGCAAGGACAAAGGGTACTTGGTGGATTGGGTAAGAAACTTCCCAAAATTTTGATTAGTTTTTCTATGGCATCACTTAGAGCATTAAGTCTTCAATGTTAAACTCATGTCTTGCAGGCCAGGGACTATCTTGAAATGCCAGAAGTAATGTCATATGTGGTGGCTCCTGAGTTGAAGCATTTTAGATATGAAGACCTTAAAGCAATATGTGAGGTGATAACTCTTTGCATCAGTCCTGATCCCTCTGTCCGTCCATCAATGCATGAATTATGCATTATGTTGGAGAGCAGAATAGACACATCAATAAATGTGGAGCTAAAGGCATCATCTCTGGCTTGGGCTGAGCTAGCCCTTTCATCATAATTGAGTCAATAATATTCAACTAACCACACAACACACACTGCTACTGAAGCAGACCTATAACCATAATGCATTTCTAACTTTCCATTTCTATCTATTTTGTTTTATTTCTCACCTGTAAATGATTGTTCAGAAAAAAAAGGGAATGTGCAAGGGTTAATGCATTCTAAGGTAACTTTGTATAGCGGTAGTTCACAAGTAGAAATTGATGAATGAATGGGAAAAATTGTGTTGGACAACTGTCTTTACTTCTCTTTTTCTTTTTATGTTGAGGATTTTGTTTGTTCATCCCATTCCCACTGCATGTAAATTATTTCCACTAGCAGTGTAGCATTTGTTTTAGTATCACATTTTGTAATAAAAGCACCATGACATTAACTCATTAACCAAAGGTATGGTTTCTGTTATGTAAAATTTAATTTGTATTAACATTAATGACCTTTCTATTAATTTTATATCTAAAAGGGTTCTGATTTTATTTTACCTAAATATATTTTCAATAAAGTAATGTCAATGCTTTTAGAATCAACTTAACTATAATATAATATTGGTTGTTGGAAATGCTTGAGGACTGAACTGCATGACATCTCCGGATCAAGATCTTGCGGTTGAGTCAAGGATTGTGTTAGAGACAGATACATCGTTCTGCGGAATTTTAAATCTTAATGTCTAGATCCATCGTACGTCTGTTTCTCTGAAAAGGACCACTGGGCAGAGCCCAAATTAAGGGAAATTATTAACATCCTATTATTGATTTGACTGACTGTATGGTTGAGACAACTTTGAATGTATACCAGAAACTAGACACGTACGCTTCATTGTCTGTTCCCATTTTTTTTTTGTTATATTCATTTCGAAAAGAGAAACAATATTGATTTAATGAAAAATTTCTTCATTTATAGCTCTTTCTAAAATACAAAAATATTATTTTTAATTTTATAAAATGGGTACATTTATTTTAATATAAAAGGGGTACATTTTGATTTCAATTCTGTTGAACCTTTTTATAAGTTTTCATGTTTTTGAATATCTAAAATCACTACTTTTGCTTATTAAATTTATTTTAACATAAATACTATCATTCTAAAAATTAAAAAAGTTAAAATATCACACTGTTGCACTATAAACATATCTATGATACATACAACTCATTTTTGTATTTAAAATAATAACAGATCTTAATGAGAATGCACGTATTTCGATAAACAAATGAAAATTCGTACTGCATTCACACATGAAAACCAAAAACTGTTTTTGTACCTCAAACGATGCAAACTGAAATCCATTCTCATGAAATTAATTCTTCCACTCTTTCATGTAGTGTCACCTAAACTAGATCATAGACAGCTAGATATGTAGAGACAATGAGACACACTTTATAATGTTCTTCACTTCATAACATAACAAATTTTCAACTAACTTTCAAATTCGAGCAATAAAAACAAAACTTTGGGGATAAAAATCAGTCAAAATTTGTGAAATCCACTACTTATGCTTGGAGCGTGAGTAGTGATTGTCATTGGGATTTCTCCTTCCACCGAAAACTGCCATTGCTTTCCTTATAGGAGGCTGCAGAGGAGCTTTCTTATCTGTGTGGTGCTTGAAGACACTGTCTGGTGTAAAGAAGTCATCATCCTACAAAGGGTAATTAAGTAAGTTCGAGTTAGTATGAAATTAATTTGACTGGGGGACAAAAATGAAAGAACACGACATTCCCATGGGACATTAATCGATTAGACACATCAGTAGTTAAATAAACAGAAATACACACAACCTGTTTGCCGGTTTTCTTCTTCGTTTTAGGATAAAGTACCCTGTGAGGAAGTTGGTCTTCACGGAGAATGAGGTTCTTTGTAACTGCATCCCTTCCACCTTGGGGTAAAGGCAATGAAAACTGCACATCAAGCCATGTAAAAGTCATAAAGAAATAAATGTGTATATCAAGGATTCTAAACATCATCTTATGAATGGCATTGTCAATAACTTATAGAATATTCTTGACAAACATTATTCTACAAATTGAAATTAACATCTATCCATCAGAATAAGTGGAAAAAAATTCCTATAAGTCTTACAAATCCACAGGAAAGGTATCATATGCATCATACTCTTATTCCAAACCTATTATTTATTGCTAAAGTGACCGATGAATCAAGTTATCTAGTTAAGGTTCCAACACTTGAAAAAACAAATAACTCAAACTGGTGCACAAGATGTCTGCCACAGCACATCTTTTCTATTGAAAAAGACTAGCAAACTGAAAGACATACGAAAATTGACCAATATCTATTGTGTCTCCATATCTTCTATATCTCAAATACACACACACACACTACTCACCTTTGTGCCACGTAATGTTACTCGTGGTCGGCGGGCTGCAACTACTATTCCATTTTCATTAACTGTGACAGCTACCTTCCTTAGTGTGCCACCATTTCCACACTTTGGACAGAAAATCCTACCAATCTCAGCAGTCACAGTGAAACAGGCATGACACTTGAGTATCCATCTGGAATGAAAATGATTAAAAGATAAGAACACATTACAATTTTGCTATCATGCCGCCTTCAGTGTAGAATGAAAGTATATAGATTAGAAACAATAAACACATGTCATTATATAATTATAATGTAACAAAATGTTGAATAAAACATTTAGGTTGAATATGCATTCGAAATTTTCTTTCACATAGCAAACATAGGTAATCCGTATAACAGTAAATATTTTTGAAGCTACTGAAAGTTACCTGTGCAGCTGATGTATCTGTGTTCCTCCAGGTGCCAGTAAGCGCAAACCCATCTGGAGAAGAACATTTTGCATTGCAAAGTCACCGGTTACACATGCTACACTTGATTCAGACAAAGATCTAACCATCCAACTTTGCTCACTAACATCATCATCAGCATATGAAAAGTCAGCAGCTTCACTGGACTGGCTTGCAATTTCCAAGTGATTTGATTGGCTATCAACTGTATCTATCTCACTATCACATGGTTTAGTGACCACATTTGCATTGCCATCAGGTACTGTTTCCACCAATCCAGTATTGTCTGACTGGAGTTCTTCGGGAGATGAACTTGGTTTATTTTCCTCGTCAAGAGAACCTTCTTCCAGTCTCATTTCCTGAAGAATCTCATATATACTTTCATTGTCTTTGTTCTCTTTTACCACCTGATTATCCTCAGACACAGCATTTTCAACACGTTCAGCATCCCTTTCATGAACTTGCTGATTTAACGCACTAGCATCCTCACCAACATTATCATCCTTTCCCTCCAAATCTTGTTCATCTTGAGTACTGGACATCGACTCATAATAGTCACGTCTAGCTTTCCTTCTCAAATATCTCCTATGAGTACTCCGACTGACAGCCGGCATCCAATCACCAGCATTGTCATCAAACTCGCCCTGCGACGCATTGATTCCATCAGCCACCATTGTTTTCCCCTCAATGTTTATCTCCTTTTTCTTAGACATGTATCTCCTAGGCTTCGTAAAGCCATCCTCACGGCCCTCCTGAATCCCCGAATCAGCTTCACTCGTCCTCTCCACAGAACCATCCACAGAGTGATCATCAGGAGAAGCAATGTTCAAGTTCAGATCCTGCAAAGGAAGGATTCTTGAATTGGAATTCATAGAGTCTTCCGCCTGTTCCAACGCCTCCCACTCTTGCAAATTAGCCACATTAGAACCCCACCCCGGCATGTCCTTCTCAGGCAACCTCTTCACATTCACCGTTTGCACAGGAGGAGGGGCATCCCTGACATGTTTGGTCCCATGAATCTGAGCCTCCAACGTGTAAGTCAGAGCTATGAGCTTGATATCAACATCAGAGAGGGTTTGTAGGTCACCAGTAGCTCTAGCAAATTTGACAACTACAAAAAGGAATATTCACATTAGAATTCCAAATTTCTAACACAATTTGAAGCAACAAACAAGAAACATGAAATAGTATGGTAATGAACAAACGATATTTGAAGTTTGGGGTTAGATAAAATTGAGAATACCTTTATTGATGGATTCGGGGGAGGGTTCCATGGTTTGAATAGAGAAGGGGAGGAAAGAGAGTTTGTGGCGGGAAACGGGGTCACGGATTTCGTCCATGACTTCAGGAATGGATATGAACTTGTCGGCGAGGCCGTGGAGCTTTTCGCCGGATTCGATGACTGCGTTGGCGTCCACGACGGCGACGGAGATGGCATTGGAGGATTCGGTGGTTTCCAGCACTACTGGAACGTTGTGCTGCGGTGGTGGAGGTGGCTGCTTCTTCAACACGTTGCTCCAGCATGACGCTGTCGCCGGAACTGAAGTTGGAGGTTCCTCCATGCTATGCAGAGAAAGAGAGAGAGAGAGAGAGAGAGAGAGGCGCGCAAGGGAAGGGGGTGAGTGTGTTTTGATCTCTAAACCCTAGAAGCTAGAACAGGGAAAGGTGTACTGTTTTTATTAAATATTTTTCCAAAATAATACCATAATTAAGTTATTTTTATATTTATAATAATGTAATTTAACAATTTTTTTGTTTATATTTATAACCTTTTACTCTGTTAGTTTATATAAAAAGTTATTGTGAGTAAATTCTTTAAGAAAATATTATAAAACAAAAGAAATAATTTATTCTGTTAAATATATTTTTAGTCCTTTTTTCTATATATAAAAATAATTTTTTAATCTTTATAATTTAAAAAATAGTTGTTTTAGGCAGTTTGTCCTAAATATTATTAAAAATTCATCCTATATTATAAGTCTTTTAT
>Ga0123340_1005649_pt1 | contig 11914 bp, 5 predicted proteins | sample SirMexnodulemix_FD_89961 | JGI IMG/M metagenome (GOLD analysis project Ga0123340, IMG submission 89961) | Root nodule microbial communities of legume samples collected from Mexico - Siratro Mexico nodule mix | ecosystem: Host-associated > Plants > Roots > Nodule | place: Mexico: Nepantla... | reverse complement strand
TTTTTTTTTTTTTCATTGATGGCATTCACGGTTATTGCACCTTTACATGTTCCCATCCCTTTCAAACAAGTTGCTTGGCTTCTTCTTTGGGTGCTCCTGCTTTCTGTTTTTCTCTGTTTCTCTCTTTTTTTTTGTGTGTCTTTGTTTTTCCCTTTCCTTTTTTTTTTTCTTTTTTTTTTTTTTTTTTTTTCATTGATGGCATTCACGGTTATTGCACCTTTACATGTTCCCATCCCTTTCAAACAAGTTGCTTGGCTTCATCAATGGGTGATCATGCAAACAGTTAAGGGACTCACTTTGTCACAAAGGCAATTGCGTAACTTCTTCTAATCATCATTCATTTTTGTAACATATCTATGTTTAGAGTTAGACAACATTTTTTTAATGCAAAGATTTCTTAATAGATACTCTTTCATACACAAAGATAATGGAATTAAACTTTTCATTGGTACTTACAAAATATAATTATTTTTCAACCATATAATATTCATCAGTGATGGGTTGGATAAACAAAATCTCACTCTTAACACTCCTGATTAATTGTGGTTTGGGGAAAAATCAGAGTACACTAATTAAATTTTGGAAATAATTTTTTTTAAATATTAAAATTTATTTTTTAACATACTAAGATATTTGTAACTAATATACACTAGTTAACAAACTTATATTTTAAGTTAAATGTAATTGTGATATTTTTAAATTATTTTAAAGAAAATTAATGTAAGGTAGCAGTGGAGTTTACACTTTCCAAATTAAACTTTTTATTATTTTCTTCTTTATTATAGCATTCATTATTTTTTAAGTAAAATAATTAACTATATTTGATTAAATAAATAATTAAAGCAAGAGATAGTTAAAACATGTCTCATAGAAAGATAAACAAAACTTAAAACAATATCTTATATTTAAAAAAGTACAAATTTCAATTTGTAACATTAAACAGTTAATCACATGTTTAATAAATATGATTATTTTGTCCACCATATATTATTCTTAAGCAGGTAGCATCACTTAGATGAGTCCAACCCTTCATAGAATCACATAAGTTTTTATTTGGTGAAGTTGATGCTTTCATTAATTTACACTGTGACCATCATACAGGACAAAACAAAGTTTTGTATTGTATTTGTTTTTCCTATTGGTTGTGACAGGTCGAATCAGCATACAATATATCCAATAAAACAATAAGATAGTAGCAGCAAAATTGTAGATAAACAAATGGATGAGGTTGATGATAGAGAGAGAGAGGGGATGATCATTTAATTATTAAAATAAATTATTTAGGACTAGTTTGAAACTCAAAATTATTTCACTTCTGACGTTTTCATGTTGTTTGATTTTATATGGTTAATTAATTGTTTGATGAGACCCTGAAGATAATTGAAAAATAATTATTTTTTCCTTCATACTTAAAACAAATTAATCTAATTTAGCAAAATGGTATATGGATCACAACACATTAATAAAGTAGAAAGTGACTTGAAACTCATTCTTATAAAAATAATTTATAAAATAATGTATTTTTAGTTAATGTAAAATCTTCAGACAATAAAAAAAATAAAAAGGGTTATATAACAAGTAATATGATATAATAAATATTAAATAAAAATAATAAATAGTAATGATATAATAATAATGACATACAAAGTAATCAAACAAAATTAAATATTAGTAGTAAAAATAAGCAATGTATTGTGAAATGGAAATTATTATATACTAAAACATAAAACAAGTCATATCAAACAAAACCATTTTTTTCTTCAAAACATATATGAATGATTTATCATTTTTAAGTACACGGGGAATAAAGTTTTAGAGAAGGTTCATGTTTCTTCAGTGTACTCCTGTGTGCTTATTCATACATCCATTTGAAATAAATGACAAATTACCTCTATGGGTAAATTTATTTTGAGAATAAATTAAAGAGTTTAATTCCTCTTCTTACAAGTATAAAAGAGTTACTCTTGTCAGAAGTATGATGATAAATATGGCTTTAAATTTAATCATTGTTAAAGCAATCAATTTATTATACATGAATTTTCCAGTTAAATTAAAACATAAAAATATGCTATTACTTGCTTTGTAATAAATGTGTGGAATATTGGTTGAGGCAAGACTAATGAATTCACCATCAAAGAGAAAGTAAAAAAAAAAAATGAAATAAAAGAACTCTGTATTTAGTTTATGATTTTCTGTTTTGATTCCTTGAATTTAAATATATATATATTAATTTAAAAAATTGAAAACATACTTTTTTATTTTCTAAATATTTTAAAGAACTAAATGATTTTTAAAAACACATTTTTAATCTCTAAAGTTGCATTAAAGGTGTAATTTTTTAATTTAAATGAATAAATGTTTTAAAAAAAAAAGAGAATCAAAATCTTTTTTTATTTCAGACATATCAAACCTTAATATTCAAAGGGATAAAACAAAAAATAGAGAATGAAAATCCTTTTTATTTCAGATAAATCAAACCTTAATATTCAAAGGGATAAAACAAAGCCCAAAACATTTGTGCATTTGGCAAAACTCATTATGATGGTCAATATAAAATTTCTTGGTGAGACATCCATGCATGCATTCGGGTGACAAGAAAAAATAAAAAAAGTATTTGCCTCTTCTTCTTCTTCAAGTCATCATTGAAATGGATTCTCATAATTGGTTTTCCCTGGACTATTTTCTCACCATTAATGCCAATTTGACTTCCTGAGTGGCTTAGTACATACCAAATGTCTGACTAGTATTGCTTGTTTAAGACTTCTTCCAATAAAGGGAAAATACTTCTTTGGGCTGAAAGAGAATTTCAGTGACAAGCTTGAACTGGTGATCATCTGGGGAAGGTTACATTTGAATTTTCATATACTTTGTTCTAAGAAAAGCATGAGAAATTTTTAAAGAAATAAGGACATAAAGAAGAAAAGTGGGTCTTGGCCATCAAATGTGATATTCTATGTTACCCCATAGGAAAAAAAAAGTGTTCCTTCTTATGAAATAACATAAGCTCAAGAAGAAAGTGCAATGGAAGAATCAAACTAATTTTCAATGGGCATCTACATAACCTAGGATCATATTGAAAAATGAAATATCAAACTTAGAAGGGTGAACCAAAACCAATGATTTCTGTTGAATTCGTTTCCCTTCAAGATGCTTTCAAATTTTCAATGATCACGATGTTTTAGTCGGTGTTAACACTTTAGAATCATGAGTACAAAAAAGTTAACACATTATCATGATTTATCTTCACCAATCAATAAATAAATAGTATTCATTTGTAGATATCTATTCCAAATTTGAGAAGGGTAAATGATGTACTATGGCATATTGAACTTGTTGAGCACTCACATCAAACATCACCGACATCTAGAATTTGAACAAAAATATAAATCATAATAAATAGTGGAGTATATGTTCAGATGACAAGCCTCATGTGTGTTTGTGAATATTTATTGAAAAAGAAAATACTAAAAGGGAAATATGAAGTTTTAGGCATTTGCTTTAAAATGAATCAAAAGGGTAAGCAACATTGCTGTTTGTATGATGATGTGCTTAATGCTTACCCGTGAATGCCAACTTTGGACTTTAATGTGACCAAAAAGATGTCTCTGAAGTCTCAACATAGTCATGAATCACGAGGCCAAGTTTCAACTGAATCGCAAAATGCTCGAGATTTTTATTAAGAGCTATCAGTAGTAAGTAGTAACACCCGTGATCTTAGAGGCATGACCATCCAAAACTAAAATTAAGGTGCCTCTTCCCAATACACATAAAATGGACCCAAAGAAAGTGATAGGAAAAAATAGGATTTAATATTTTTTGTTTTTCAATTTTTGCACATTTTTTGTTAGCATTTTTTATTTATATATATTTTTTCCTGTTAAGTTTAGTTCTAGGGACGTAATCTAGCAGAGCATAACACATCTTTTTCTTTTGGTAAACCGTGTATTTGATCCTTATTTGTTTCAACTCTTTGATGACATTATTACGAGTTAAAGCAAACTTTGAATTCATAGTTTATATCATTTAAAGAGGAAAAATTGAGCAAATATCACATCAGTGATTTACGCATGAAATGTGTTAAGCTATCAAGATAAGCACCGTGGGCTATGACTTACGTAGCTTCAACACCACAAATTTTCTTTAGTCACGAGACGCATATGCTTTTAGATTTTTCTGCCATAAGGAGTCAACTTGGCAATCCAGCATTATTTCCTTGCCTTTGGGTCAAATCCCACTATCAGTTTTATCCAAAAAAGGATTTGTCGTACATCAAATTAAGTTAATTAGATGACTTTTTTTCCAACTGGACACAATTGTAGTACACAATGAATGCTTAGTAGTTAGTATAGTAGCCTTAATAAAAGGGTAGAGACTACAGATGCATTCTCCTCCATGAAGAGTGGACCAATTTGTGATGAACATGAGATTTCAGAAAAACATTTGCAAGTTGAGACTGCCAACTAGCAGTGACAAGAAAATATTGCTCTCACTGCCAAATACAGCTAAATAAAACTGTTGCACTTAACCACTGCTATACATGTAATTGATTCTTTTGATGCGGTAACTCTATTACAATCTTCAGAGTGTCACATTGTTTTCGTGGACTTGTGCTATATTGCATTGTTGAAAATGTAAGTATAAAAGAGGGTGAGACAGAATAAAGGGAGAAAAAAAAAAAAATAGCATCATGGTGACGATACATTTTCCCTCATGCAATTGAATTGTACCGTCGCCTCTTCTGTGGTGTTGAATGTGCCTGTGCTTTTATCCCATATGTTTTCAATTGAAAATTTTCAAAAGCCTCTGAAATTGCCTGCACCTATAGGATTGCACAAAGCAAGGTTAGTGAATCCAACCTGAATGTGTAAAGCAAAGAAGTTCATACATGCATAGGATAACTAACCAGTTCTGGCTTTTTGGAGTACACCTTGACTATTATATCTTGGTAAGATGTAGGTAGCAAGTGGCTTACGCGGTCATCAGGTATTGTAAATTTCTCATTGCTTTCATAATCCTGAATACATCATTTGAACCAGGAAACTCAATACAACTAGTATAATTCAATTCCAAATTACCAATGATAAGGACGAAACTAAAACACTTTAAATATTTCAATAATTTTCAGCAATTGCAGCCCAGTATCCCAAAAGAAGTAAGAAAAAACAGTTTAAACTAAAACTAATTAGCACAGAAACTGTCAAACTGCAGAGGTACTAGTGCAAAAAAGAAGTCAGTAGCCACTAATACAATATAGACACTGGCAAAACCAATTAAAATATAAGAAGGTTAAAGAAATATCTTGATAAAAATATGTAGTTAGGTAGGCTTGTCGATGTACCTTGAAAAAGTGGATACTGCCACAGAAACATGCACCATAAAAGAGAAAACAATACATTAGGACAAGATACTAGGAAATGAAAACAAACTAAAGGTCTATGTTCAGTAACCATGATTATTCTTCACTCAATACCTTTCCAGGGGATTATGCTTTCCGCGAGTCAAATCAATTTTGACATTACAAACAGCTACATCCTCCTCTTTCAGTGTAACTCCACCACTCTTCTGTCAAATGACATATATAAAACAAATGGAATTCCTCAATGCAGAGAACGAATCAAAATTATATGCAATTTGGAAATGATAAGGTTTAACCAGATTGAAGACCTGAGAGCAAACAATATCTTTAGCAGTGACCTTCTTAAAATTGTCCAGCATATCTTTCGGTACAGGGTACTCATTACAAAACTGCAAAACAAAATCTTCCTAATATTCAGCAAAACTAAATAATTATAATTATAATTTAATAAATACAAATTGTTAATCACACAAACATTTAGGCCAATGTAATGTAAATTAAGACACATCCACACAAAAGTTTACATGGAATTCGTGCCAAACAGCATGAGAAAATAGCACTACCTAATAGGCAATTGCAGCAGGTAACTTATAACTATCACAGAAAAGCAACAGGTCGAAAACATGCCTGGTACAAATTCCTCCTTCGAATGCGCAGGATCAACTCCCTTGCTTCCTTTAGTTCTTGACAAGGACTTGTCTCAATAGCTTTAACTATTGTGTCATCCAGCTGCATTTTTTTAAGTAAATTACATTTTATGATTCAAAATAATATTGTAAAAATGTTTTTAATGCAAGTTCATTTGTAAGAGGCCCTTGTAACCTTCCAGTACTGAGAAGGATCATGTATGTTAGATGAAATCTCCAAATAACTATTAGCGTGAACAAGTGCATCTACCATCATAAGCTCCATTGCCTGGAAACATCAAGATGGGATTAGAAACCGTAAAAACAAGAAGGGAAAGTTTATGGATTTTAAATAAACGGGAAACGGGGAAAAAAAGGCAAGGATCTACATCTACCTAAAATAAAATAACCTTCCAAACAAAATAACTACTTCATACCTTCACTTTTGGATGTGTATAAACCGTTCTATAAAGATCAGCGCGAGTGGCAAACATTTTGTGGATGGTGAGGTCTAGCAAATTGCACAGCCAAGAGCAAGGGACAATCAGAAACACAATTGAATAGGAAAATCAGAAATGTATTATGGAAAAATGTTGAGGTATGACACTAACAGTCCTTAGCACGATAACAAATTTCATCATCCAAAACCCACATTGTCTCCAATAACCTGTAGGTAAATCACAATTTTAGATGGTAGATTTGATACATAACCTTTATTTATGTTTTCTTTCGAGCTAAGAAGAATTATAAAACTACTGATAAGAATTAATTAATTTTGAAGAAATTCATGAAACCTTTGAAAATCAAAATTACATCCTAGACCACAAGCTCGACAGTCACGGGGAATATAATCAAATCTGCAAAACAATAGTCTCCACAAAGTATTACAATATGGCAGAACTCATGCTCAGATACTCAATACATGAAAGAGTATATGTAAAAAACATCAATAAACCAGATTAAACTGTTAAACTTTCTGTTTACTTACTTGTCAACATCAATTCCATTTCGTCCATTTGCAACAATATCATACAAGAAACTTTTCTCACTTGAGCTCTAAATAACCAACATTTGGGCAAAAAATATAAAAGAAAAAGGATACATTGGTAACAAATAACTTTGGTAAGAATAAACAAATTATCCATCAAAATTATTAATAACTATGCCAAGAGAATAGAAAATATAAAATAGAATATATTAAAAGTCTTACCCTTGGAGGAGCAAATTCAGAGCTTGCCAGTATCATATCCTGCCAACAATAACGACTTTCTAGAATAAAGATGCAAACCTCTTTTTACTTTCCATTTATATGAGAGATGCAATATGCTTCTTACGCAGAATAAGTGAAAAAATATCTGAGAACATAAACCCGTGTAATTGCTCTTTCAACTTAGGATATCCACACACAGTGAAGGAGATGGGAAAATGGAAGCTAGACAACCTTCTAAATCTGTTTTGAAGATGTCCACGGTGGACCTTGAACACACATTTCCTACTGATGGCTGCTACTGAACAAAGAAATACAATGGCTATCTGTACATTTATTATATTATGTTTAGAAGAATTACAGTGCTTCTAAACTAGAAGAAAGTTGTTTCCAGGTCTACACACCCTAATCACCCTATTTATTACTTACACTGACAACTTTGCTAATTTATCTCAGACATAATATCTATGATGGTTAAGGAAGTGATGCTGAAAATCTGAAGACACTTAATCTAATGCAGGAAAAGAAATAATGTTAAGCAGTAGCTTTACCTTGACTCTTTTTATCATCTGGGAGTCAACATCAATACCGTGTTCATCAACAATATAATCGACCATATTGACTGACATTTGTTCATGGGACCTACAACGTAAAAGATATGACACAAATTAAATGAATTTAAGAAAAAAACAGATAAAACATAATATCTTAACTAAGGAATTTACTGACAGAAGTACAACTTTTCTCTAAACATTACGAGAGGAAAATCCAGAGAAGAATGAAATAAATTAGATCATTAAATGCTAAATTACATAAAAATGGTAAAAATAAGATTACCAATCAGAATCATTGATAACTTGGGGAAGAAACTCGCGTTCAAACAAGTGACTGAAAGGACCATGACCCAAATCATGCAGAAGTCCTACATAAAATAAGGCATCCACAGTAAAAATTATTAAAAAATTATATTGGATTAAAATCAACAGTAGTTCCAAGAAACATGAGATACCTGCAAGCTTCACTGTTTGAATATCAAATCTATCAATACCAAGCTCCAAGCCCTGCATAATCACAAGCACAAATTAGCATATCCTGTCAAAAGACTTTACCTTTAAAATGATAAAATACTTAATAAAATTTTATACCTGATAAGTATTAAGCTTTTCCACACATTGACCAGATAGCCAATACACACCAAGAGAATGCTCAAATCTAGAATGCACAGCACCTGGAAAAACCATGTGCGTAAAACCTGAAACATAAAAACAAATTTATTTATTGGAGAGGTTAAACTGACTGAATATTCAAAAGGGGATATCAAGCCATGTGGGCATCAATGGCATGACCACGTTTGAAACAGCTTTTTTAAAAATTACATTTCACAACAACTGTCTTCCTGTTACAGGTTCCATGAAAATGACAGGAACTACTTTGTAACCAAAGAAACAAACTCAATATCTTCTTTGAGACCAAATGGATATTTAATTTAACACAATCCTCGATGTATATTGCATCACAAGGGCAAAATTTTTATTTAGAGATAGATTTATTAGTGCCAGTAGTTAGCAGGGAACCAAATAATGGACATCCTTGTGTTAGTTAGGTCATGACATAAATGCATAATAAGTTATTCAAGTTTCCCTTAAAATTCAATTTGTGTTTCATCTCACCTCTGTAACATAAATAGTGAAAATTCAGAAAGATCATTTTCTACCTTCATGGCACTTTTAACATACTATAAACTGGCATATAATAATAACAAAAGACCCACATACACACACACACTAACAAATTCACATCCTTAAGCAAGATTTGCGTAAAATAATCTTGTTGAAAAGCAAAAACATTTTACCTTATACCAAATTGTTAAGCTATACTCTTGACCATAGTGTCATTTCAATATCAGAACTAAGCTATACTGCAAGTAAAAATGAACTTCCAGAACTCTAAAACCTGTTTTACTATATACATACAATGTACCCTTTTCCTGAAAGTAAAACTCATTAAAAGTACTCAACTTTTCATGTCACACATATGGAAAATGAGTATTGATGACCAATAATTGCATCTTGTTTTGGTATTATTTTAAATTGAACTTAAGACCAAGATCTTGGCATACTTCACGAAATACATTTGAAACACCAAAGCAGTAAAACCAACTTTCCCATGAAATTCCCCAGCTAGCGATGTACATTCAAAGTCCTCTTGCCTAAAAGGAGAAACCAGGATACCTAGCATTTAGAACAAAATAGCATAACAGTCCAACTAAGTATTTGATAGGCATTTAGATCAAAATAGCATAGCAATCCAACTAAGTATTTGATAGTTTGTCATTCACTACATTCTATCATTTTACGTACTAACCTGATTACACTACAAAACAAACATTAAAATTATCACTAAACAAACAGGATGCCAGGGAACATTCAAAAATATATTCCACTCATGGTTATTAAAACTGGTCCAACGCTGCAAATTTGACCACAATTTCAAGGCCTTTTTTAACTCACCAGGACCACAACTTTGGCTGCATTAGCCATATTTGCCTGCAATGTCCTGAAATGTAAAGGATCACAACGAAACCACGACCACAACAACCCTTGAAAATCCTGGTCCCACTCTAACCTAATTTCATACATAAATTCCAAGCATAAAGGTTTTTCATGCTACGTATCCCCACCGTTGAAACAACAATTCAAGCATCTAAAAGCAAACAAATTATTTGTGAGTTCACAGGGAAAATAAAATGCATTAAAACCCTTCCATAGTTATGCTAAGTGCATTTTCAATTTCAAGCAGCTTCTAATTTCTAAACGACTCTCCTACAATTGGATTCGAGAAACGATGATTAACTCAATAACTCACCTAGTTGTTTCAACTCGCGAAGCCTGCAACATAAACAAAAAAAGCCAAAACCAAAAAATTAACAAACAGTAATACATAACAAGGTTCTGGAAATGAACCGTTTCACAGAATAACAAAAACGTTTCAAACTCGCCTCTGAAACTGCTCCGTGTCTACGAACTTCAAACTCAGCTGCAAAACCGAACAAAACGCAAAAAAATAAAAAAAAAAATAGCGTGCTCCAGTTTTCTTGGGAGCTACAAGAGAATAAGATTCGAGAAACGAAACGATTCAATTGTGGAAGGAAATTACGGGATCGAGATAAATGTTGCCATGGACGTTGTCGTGAACGTGCTTGCAGAACCTGGGATCTTGGCCTGAAACGACGCCGTGGGAAGGTGGCAACGAAACGTCGACGTTGCAATATGCGCCCATCTCTTCCTTCCTTTCTTCCTCAATTATCAACTCCACACTATCACTTCACCTTCTCTCAACTTTCAAAATTTAAATTAATGCGGACCACTATTTATACTGTAAAAAAATAATTAATATATTTAAAATAAAAACATTTTTAAATTATTATTTTATTACCAAAACACATTTTTCATAAAACAAATATTTGTTTTTATCTAACTAATTTGTCGGATACTTACAAATAATTTTTTTATTGTCCTGGGAATCTTATTTTCAGGAATAATTTTCTTCGAAAACCCTTTTTTAAATTGGAATAATTTTTCGCATGTGTCATTTTAGATCTATAACAAAAAAAATTGGTTGTTATAACAAAAAAATGCTTGATGATTACACAAGTTGTTATTAAAATTTAGCACAGTGATTGAAAGTGAAGAATATCTTGCACGTGTTTTTTTAGGCTAATATATTTTACTATTTAGCAAAAGAAAAAACAAACACTAGTCAAAAATAGTAAACCGTACCAAATCTGCTTCATTTTTTAACTGATTAATTAGTAATTACTCGTTTGTTTGCTCATAAATAGAATGAAAAGTGTGTGGCATTAAAATATTAAAAATAGTAAATCCTAGGAAAACTGCTTCATTTTTTTAGCTAATGAGATAGTAATTTCACTACTCAAATATTATTTTATAGTTGTTTGAATTTTAACGATAATTTTTAATATTTTTTAATATTATGTTCTTAAAAAATTATAAATTATTACAGTTTTAAAGAAGATTAAAAGATATAAATTATGTTTTATAAAAGTTTAAGAAAACAATATTTTTTTATGATATCTTAACTTGTTACATTTTTTCTTTTTGTTTATTAATAAGAATTATTTTACTCTTAATATTTAATATTTTAAAAATTAATTTTATTATGTTCCTGATATTGAATTGAGCTTAAGAATAGTAGAAAATAAATAGTGTAATATTAACTATGATAAAAAAATAGAAAGATAGAAAAGAAATATCACAAAATCAATAACAAGTATCAAAGGAGGTATTTTATATTTAGTATTAAACACATATTGTACTTTAATATTGTATCTACCAATAAGTATAAACTTTTTTTATAAAAAAATTATAAAATGTAAGATTATAAGATGTTATGAATTAGTTATTGAGTTATAAGTCAAAGAGTATTCTAATTGAGCTTAACACCAATAAAAAAATGTTAACATCAATCCAAAAACACTTTCTGATGTTAACAAAGAGACAATACTGATTAAAATATAATCGCGATCAATTTACTTTGAAAAAAACTCTCGCCAACATATTAGGAAAATTGATGTCAAGAAGGTTTCAACTTCATTTGAATAGACAATGTTTTATCTATATCAACAATGTCTCAGATGACCCTACAATATAATATAGAAACAAAAGACATATGTTGAAAGAGAAGAAATATTAAACATTTCAAAAT